>Ga0316207_10001469_pt1 | contig 28816 bp, 20 predicted proteins | sample 6weekpyrite_MG_FD_204943 | JGI IMG/M metagenome (GOLD analysis project Ga0316207, IMG submission 204943) | Microbial mat bacterial communities from mineral coupon in-situ incubated in ocean water Damariscotta River, Maine, United States -... | ecosystem: Environmental > Aquatic > Marine >...
ACCACAGAGGACGATGTGCATACTGAGATTGCAGACGGTGCTTGGCATGTCGTAACCGCTCAAGGCGTTTCGTTTTCGACAGGGAATGATTTGTATCCGACCCGCTACAGCACGACAGGCGGCGGCGTGGTCGATGGCGATATTGATCTTGCTTACTTCGTTTGTCTGCCTGACCCCAGCGCCGCTGAGTTGGCGGCTATCGAGGCGGACGCTGCAAGCGTTCTCGGAATATCAATTTAACGGACAGGATATAGCCTATGACGCAAATCACAGCCACGTCTGATGGTGTTGGCGTTCGGGCCGGTGGCTCTTACGTCGGCAAGTTCGTATCAGGCACACCAACCTTCACGCTCCAGGTGGATTTCGGCATCGGCTGGAACAACCTGAAAGACGCCTCTGGCAGTGACATTCAGGTGACATCAAGCGCGACTTATGTGGATGGCGTTGTTAATGTCGATTGCAAGCTTCGCTGGGAACTCACCTCCGGTAGCGGAACGATCGATCAGCAGATCAACCAGGATGGGAAGACTTAGGTTTGGCCAAGGCCGATAAGCTCACACCAAAGCAGGAAGCATTCGCTCTCAAGTACGTTGAGTGTGGAAATGCGAGCGAGGCTTATCGTCATGCGTATGATGCTGAGAACAGCAAGCCAGAGACAATTTGGGTGCGCGCAAGCGAGGTGCTTTCGAACAGTAAGGTGGCGGTAAGGGTTATGGAGCTGCAAGCGCAGCATGTTGAGCGACACAAAGCCACGGCTGATCGCGTTGTTCAAGAGCTTGGTCGGCTCGCATTTTCTGACCTGCGAAACTGCCTCACTGAATCCGGTCAACTCAAGAACCCGAACGATTGGGATGACGACACGGCGGCTGCAATTGGTTCGCTAGAGGTAACAACTCGCCCTAGCGGCGTCGATGAGAACGGCAATCGCACAATTGAGCACGTTCACAAGATTAAGACTTGGGACAAGAACAGCGCTCTCGAAAAGCTGGGCAAGCACTTCGGGATATTCCTCCCCGACGCTGCCACGCCCGACATTCACATTCACATGCATGACAAGGCAAAGGACTTTTAGGCTTGGCTGAGCCTCAGGTTGAGTGGACTTCCGCTCAGAACATGGCGATGGACAAGCTGCGCTGCGGGGCGTCCCACGTCGCGCTTCTGGGTGGTTCGCGATCGGGTAAGACCTTCTTGCTCTGTTTTGCCGTCCTGGTGCGTGCGCTGAAGGCAAAAGGCTCACGGCATGTTATCTTCAGGTTTCGTCTGAACGCACTGAAGGCGTCGATCGTTGCAGATACGATGCCGAAGGTGCTGAAGCTCTGCTTCCCAGACCTGCCGTCGCATGACTCGATGCTGAACAAGACGGATCTGGTGCTGACGCTGCCGAATGGGTCTGAGATCTGGTACGGCGGTTTGGACGACAAGGAGCGCACAGAGAAGATCCTTGGGATGGAATTTGTCACCATCTACTTCAACGAGTGTTCCCAGGTTCCATGGGGCTCGGTTAAGCTGGCCCTTACGCGTTTGGCGATGCAGTGTTTCGATGACGAGCTGCAAAAAGAGATGCCACTCCGGGCATATTACGATTTCAACCCGCCGAGTAAGGCGCATTGGTCGTATAAATTATTCATTCAGGGGCTGAGCCCTGACAATCGCGAGCCGGTCAATCAGGCAAGTTATGCTTGGCACCGTCTCAATCCGAAGGACAATCAGGCGAACATCGCCGAAGGCTACATCGCCCAGCTTGAGAGTATGCCGCTCCGCGATCGGTTACGATTCCTTGAGGGTGTATTTGCTGACGCGGTCGATGGCGCGCTCTGGACTATGGAGCTGCTCGATCAGAACCGTCACCATGGCGAAATGCCGACAATGGTGCGCACTGTGGTCGCGGTTGATCCGTCTGGCTGCTCCGGTCAAGAGGATACGCGGTCAGATGAGGTTGGCATCATCGTGGCCGGCGTGTCCGTTGAGGGCAAAGGTTACATCCTAGACGATCTGTCGGGACGCTATGGGCCGAAAGAATGGGCCAAAATCGCAGTTAGTGCTTACGAGCGTTATGCTTGTGCTGCGATTGTGGCAGAGAAGAATTACGGCGGCGCCATGGTCGAGGCGGTGATCCAGGCTGAATCAGAGAATGTCCACGTCAAGCTGGTGTCTGCGAGTGTTGGAAAGGCTGTCCGGGCCGAACCGATAAGCAATCTGTATGAGAAGCAGAAGGTCTATCACGCCGGTTTCTATCCTGATCTTGAGGAACAGATGTGTGCGTTCTCAGTGAGCGGATACCAGGGCAGTAAGTCTCCAGACCGGGCTGATGCGGCTGTTTGGGCGCTAACTGAGCTGTTCCCGGCCATGACGGAGACGGAGCAGAAACGAAACTGGACACCGCCGAACACGATTAGTAGGTCTCGATCAGCCGGACGGTTGGCGGGTGGCACTGGGAGGCGGTTCTGATGAAGCGAATTATTATGGGTGCGAGCGTGTTGTTGCTGGCTGGGTGTGCGACGAAAAGCTATCCGACCATTACCCCGTTGACGGGTTTTGAGGTCACAAACATGTCGTGTCAGGATTTGGCTATGGAAATGGCCAAAACGGAAGAGTATGAGGCGCAAATAAAGCAGGAGGGGAAGCTAGATATTGATACGGTCACTGGCGTATTGATTGATGGCGGGCTCCGAAATGCTTTCGCGCATGATGATGCTAAGCGAGATTTAGAGCGCCGCCGCGAAAGCATAGGCTTAGCGATCTCTGCGAAGGATTGTTAATTCCTCCCCACAAGACTGGGGGCCTCATCTAAAGATGAAAACAAAAAGCAGGAGCCCCCTATGGCTGAACCAGTTTCAATGAGCGCGGTCCTCGCAAGCGCCCTCACAGGGGCGAAAGCGGCAGCGCCTTATGTGCTTCCGGCTGCCGGAGGCGTATTGGGTGCGGCCCTCACCAAACCAGATAAGCCGAAAAAGCTCTCCAACCCGGACCCGGACAGCAAGAAAAAGCGCCTCGACAATGAGCGCGACCTTGCCCGTCGCTATTCCGAACAGGGCCGTGTTTCCAGTATGTTCAATAAGGATAAGCTCGGCTGATGCGCCTCGACGATTTGCTGGCCACATCTAACAAGATGTTCTCGCGCCAGGCTTCATTCAAAACGCTGTGCCAGACGCTCGCTGAGCACTTCTACCCGGAGCGTGCTGATTTCACGATCACGCGCAATATCGGGAATGAGCTGGCTGATGGTCTGCTAGATTCGTACCCGATCCTTTGTCGGCGCGATCTTGGCAATGGCATTAGCTCTATGCTGCGTGACGGGCCTGAGTGGTTTGAGATCGATGTTGCTGGCGATGACCCAGATTATGCGGGCAAAGAGTGGCTGCAGTCTCGATCGAAGGCCTTGCAGCGTATGTTTGGCCATACCTCAAGCGGGTTCACCCGAGCGACGAAGCAGGGCGATCATGATTATGTCGCGTTTGGTCAGGCGGTTCTTTCTGTTGAGCCAAACAAGAATTATAACGGTATTCTCGTCCGAAACTGGCATTTGCGTGATTGTGCATGGGAAGATGATGAGACCGGTCAGGTTGGTCCTGTCCACCGCAAGTGGGCGCCAAGCCTGTATGAGTTGAAGCGCACGTTCGGTGAGCACGCTCTACACCAGTCGCAGGTCGATAAGTGCCGTACTGAGCCGATGGCAACTGCCAAGATCCGGCACATTGTCATGCCTTCTGAGATGTATGGCAAAGGACAGTTTGAGCAGTTCGGCTGGGTGTCCTTGTTCGTGGATATGGAGCGCGAGCACATTATCCAAGAGCGCGGGATAAATTATAAATATTACAGCGTGCCTCGCTTCCAGACGATTGCGGGCGCACCTTATGCGTATTCGCCGGCCACTGTTGCTGCGTTGCCGAATGCTCGCGCGTTGCAGGCCATGACGTTTACGCTGATGGAGGCTGCTGAGCGGTATGCCCGTCCGCCTCTGACTGCAACGGCGCAGGTTGTTCGCTCTGATATTGACCTTGGTCCTGACGGAATCACCTGGATCGATAGGGATTATGACCAGAAGACGGGCCGCGCACTTGAACCACTTCTGCAGGACCGTGGCGGATACCCGATTGGCATGGATTTCCGCGAGAAAGTGGTCGATGTGCTGTCGTCTTGCTTCTACTTGAACCGCTTGAGCCTGCCTGAGACGACGCACGAGATGACCGCTTATGAGGTCTCCGAGCGCATGAAGCAGTATCGCCGGGAAAACCTGCCGCTGTTTGCGCCGATCGAGAAGGATTATAACGGCCAGCTCTGCGAGGCTGCGTTTGGTTTGGCGTTCGACATGAACCTGCTGGGCAGTCCCCATGATGTGCCGAGCTCGCTTCGTGACCGCGACATTGAGTGGAAATTCAGATCGCCGCTATCGTCTGCAGATGAAGAGAAGAAGGTCCAGCAATTCCAGCTGAATGCCGATATGCTCGCTACTGCTGCCCAGATGGATCCGATGATTGCGCATGATTATGACGTCCGCACGGCATTCCGTGACGCGGTTGAGGCAACAGGAAGCCCAATCAAATGGCTGCGTGACATGGAAGAGGTTGTTGAGCTTGATCAGGTTAAGGCCGGCATGATGAAGGCACAGGCCCAGCTTGAAATGCAGGGCGCTGAAGCCGCCTGATGAAGACTATTCCGCAAGCGCTGCAGGTGGCGCCTGTAACAATTGAAGAGACATTGGCGCTCAAAGCGCTGGGACAGGGTGAAGCGACGCCGTTTCAGCAGAAGCTGGCACTCGCTCTGATAATGAAGAAGTTTAGCCGGGCGTACGACATCCCGTTCATCGAGGGCAGTTCTGATGGTTCTGCATTCCTGATGGGCCGCGGCTTTGTCGGCAACCGAATTGATTTGCACTTAAAGCAGCCAGTTAGCGCGCTGCATCCAGATGAGGTGAAGAATGAGTCTTGATCCCGCACCATCCGCCGATCCGGTCGAGCCCGTAGCAGACCCGGTTGTAAATAATGACCCGCCTGCTGCGGATCCTGCACCCGCAGATCCTCCCGCAGCTGACCCAGCTCCTGCGGACCCGCCCAAATCCTTCTTCGGCGCTGCTCCAGAGAATTGGCGCCAGGATGCAGTCGATAATATGCGCCTCAATGACCCAGAGGCGGCCACACGCGAGCTTAAGCGCCTTGAGCGCTTCAAGACACCGCAGGACTGGCTGAAGGCCACGCACGAGGCCAACAGAAAGATCCGCAATGGTGAGATCGCGAGCGGTCTTCCTGAAGACCCAACCGACGAGCAGCTTGCAGAGTATCGCGAGGCGCACGGCATTCCAGCTGAGGCGACCGGGTACGAGCTGGACCTTGGTGAGGGTGTGACGCTCTCCGAGGCCGATCAGTCGATTGTTGACACAATGCTTCCCGCCGCACATGCGGCGAATATCCCGAATGCTGCTATGTCCGGGCTCTCCAAGGCCTTCTTTGAGGCGCGTGCGCGCCAGGCGTCTGAGCGCCACGCACAAGATGAGCTGGACAAACAAGCAACCGATAAACTCTTGCGCGAGGAATGGCAGAGCGACTTTCAAGCAAACACGAATATCTTTTCAGCATTTGTCGATGGGCTGCCTGAAGATGCTCGCCAAGAGTTTTCCAATATGCGTGGCCCTGGAGGCAAGGGGCTTGCGAACAACCCGGCCATTATCAACTCGATTGTTGACCTGATGCGCAAAGCGAACCCGACGATCACTGTGGTGCCTGCCAATGATGGCAACCCGCTCAAGACGATCGACGATGAGCTTGCGTCTCTGAACAAGATGATGTCCGATGAGCCGGACAAATGGTACAAAGACCAAGCCGCACAGCAGCGCTGGCGTGAGCTGACCACGGCTAAAGATAAGCTGCCCGCATAGAATTGAGAGAGAGGCTGACGGGCCTTGATCTCCTTGCTCATGGGAATGAGCTAAAACTATCCGACAAATCCGATACAAAGACCCTGAGAGCATGAATGCTGGCCCCGGAAACGGCTAACCCAAGCGCATGTGATCGGCCAACTCTGACGTTTCGGCAACATCAAACCCAACCAAATCAAGGAATTACCCTATGGCTGATACTGCTTTCCAGAAGCAGTTCCGTCAGGAGTTCATTGCTGGGTACGAGAAAGCTGATTCTTGTCTCACAATGTCTACGACTACGGAACATACCGTGCGCGGTAATGAGGCTGAGTTCCTCATTGCTGATTCCGGTGGCGCTAGCGCTACCACGCGCGGCAACAATGGCCGCATCCCGGCCCGTCACGACAACAACACGCAGGTTACCTGCACGTTGGAAGAGTGGCACGACAAGGTTGAGAAGACCAATTTCAATATTGAATCTTCTCAAGGCGACCAACGTCGCATCATGCAGGACACAACCCGCATGGTGATCAATCGCAAGCGTGACGAGCTTATTCGTACCGCTTTGTCTGCTGCAACAACCACATGGGGCGGCGCTGCTGTGCCAACCCTTACGCTGGTTACCAAGGCTCGCACGATCCTGCGCAATAACAGCGCTGGTGACGGTGAGATCTTTGCGGCAATCACCCCGGCTTATCATGGCTATCTGATGGGGCTGAACCAGTTCACTTCTGCTGATTACATTCAGGACAAGAAGTTTGAAGGCGTGTCGAAAGACAAGGCTTTCTCCTGGTATGGCGTCAATTGGATTATTGATGAAGAGCTGACGGGTGTCGGCACCGCAGATGCCACCTGCTTTATGTATAACCGCTCCGCAATCGGTTCGGCGATGCACAAAGAAGGCATCGACACTGAGGTCGGTTACAACGGCGAAGATGCTTACTCATGGTGCCGCGCGTCGGTCCACATGGGTGCCAAGCTTCTTCAGAATGCTGGTGTGATCAAAATGCGCGCTGATGACAGCGCTCTGTCGGCTTAAGGGAGACTGAGAATATGGCTTATGCAACTTCGAATCCTCCTGAGCTGGTGGTTGGCACTCAAGCTTTCCGCATTTGGGCCTACAAGTCCACTGATGCGGCCACGGCTGTTCGGGTGTCAGGCTATTTCACCAATGGGTATGCCTTGGGTATGCGCGCAGGTGATCTGGTCATTGTCGTCGATACCGATGCCTCACCGATCGCAATGCAGCAGTGCATTGTAACGTCCGCGACTTCGAGCGCGGTTGACCTGTCTGATGGTGTTGCGGTTACCGCGACTGATACAGACTAGTCCAACTGACCGAGCTGGCTTTAGGGTCGGCTCGGTCCCCCCCATTCACAAGGAGTTCTCATGAGTGAAGCACCTCGCAATCCTTTTACCCGTGCTCAGATGGAGCGTGCAGAGTTTGGCTATTCTGGTCATTCTGTCGTCGCGCCGCGCGGAACACAGCCTGATGAATGCCTTGATCCGCACATTTGGTCGCTCGTGGCAGAGCCATCCCGGCTGAAAGTGTTTGATGAGATCCGCGTTGTTGAGGCAGATAGCGCCTGGGTCCAGAGATTGATCGTCACGTTCGTGAAGGGCTCGATCGTTCATGTCGCTCGCGAGAGCATGACAGAGCTGAAGGTCGCCAAAAAGGAAGCGCCGAAGAAGGCTGCACCTAAAGCCACGGGCGAACGATACAAAGCGGAATTTCGCGGCCCCCATGCGCGCTGGTGCGTGATTGATACGCGGGCTGCGACTGCAGACAAACAGAAGATTGAGCAGGGCCTTGAGACAAAGGAAGAGGCCGAGGCAAAGCTCAAAGAGCTTCTGACGCCGGCCTGATATGACTGTCACCAAGCTCGCCCTCTACAATGATGCCCTGCGCCTAGTCGGCGCGGAGCGCCTTGCATCTGCGACAGAGGCGCGAGAAGTCCGATACAAGCTCGATGAGATCTGGGATCTGGGCGCTGCGAAGCACTGCTTCCGGATCGCGAAGCCGGTCTTTGCCCGCAAGACGGTCAAGCTATCGACGCCGACCACGATCACGACGCACGGGCTCACGAATGAGCACACGCTGCCAACTGATTATGCGGCAATGGTCGAGGTCTTCGCCGATGAGGATCTAGACCAGGCGGTAAAGCGCCGGCTGATCGAGGATGACAATCTCTACACTGAGATCGCTGTCGTCTGGGTCCGCTATGTCCGTGACCTGTCGTCTATCTTCACCAACTGGACACCTGATTTTTCCAAGGTGGTGAGCACCTATATCGCTCAACAGCTGGCCACACGCATAAAGCCCGACCGGGTTGAAGATTTAACTGCCGGGTTGGAGTCGGCGATCGAGCTTTCTCTCTCGATTTCTGCTCAGGAAGAGGACTTTCGGCGACCGCAGAAGACGCTGACGACACTCACCAATGAATGGTTGCCGATCTACAATGATGCGCTTCAGCTCCTTGGCCTGCGCCGGATGACGACGATCTCCGATGAGCGTTCGGATCGGACTGAGCTGGATGCCGCGCTTGATAGCCGCTTGGTGCGGTCGATGTTCGAGGACTATCCTTGGAATTGGGCGCGGATCACGGTCAAGAGCGAAGAGAACACAAGGCTCGAAACTGACTTTGGGTATGAATGCGTCCATGAGAAGCCTGAAGACCTGATCCGGCTCGACGGTGTCTTCCGAGATGAATATTGCCGGACCCCGCTAAAGAACTACGCCGATGAGGGTCGTGTTCTTCTGTGCAATGATGACACGATTTACCTGAAATATGTGCCGGATACCTATGTTGGGCAGCCTGCTTCTTGGCCCGCTTCCTTTGCCCGTCTTGTCGCTGCGCTCATGGCTGAACAGGCCGAGCCAAATATTGAGATGATCCGTCCTGATGTTCGCCGGAACCTGCCTGAGAAGGTCGTTCGGCGGCGCCATGATGCGACCAGCAATGACTTCATGCAATCGCCTCCGCAGCGGATCAACACAGGCAGCTGGGTCCGTGCGCGCCAGGGCGGCACTCGCAATAGTCGAGACTACGGATGAGCGATGGTGTCCTGAACACATTCAATCGCGGTGAGGTCAGTTCGCTCGCGTTCGGGCGTGACAGGGTTGATCGGATCCGAAATTCAGCTGAGCTGGTTGATAACTGGGTTCCGATGCGGCTTGGCCCGATGATCCGTCGCGGTGGTTTTGAAGTGATTGCTGCTGCCCTGACGGGGTCGCGGTTTTTTGAATTCTTCTATTCGCTGAGCGAAGTGGCTGCACTTGAGATGGGAGACAGCCTGCTGCGCATCTGGAAAGATGACGCGCTGATGTCCCGCACCGCAGTGACATCGACGATTGCGAATGGCGACTTTGCGACCGATCTGGCCAGCTGGACTGACGCCTCGGGGGCCGGCTCCTCTGTGACGTGGACAGCGAGCGGCGCCAAGTTTGTCGGGGCTGACACGACTGACGCGGTTTTGCACCAAACGCTGGGAAGCACACAGACGGGCGCTGAGCACGGTTTGCGGATAAAGGTTATCGACGCACCGCTTCGGGTTCTGATCGGCACCAGCGGAGCCAGCAGCGACGATATTACGGACAGTTTGCTTGAGCCTGGGGAATATTCTTTGGTTTTCACGCCAGATGCGGCGGCAACCATCACATTTGTGAATGATCAGGTGTATAGCGCCACGCTCGAAAGTGTTGAGTTGGAGGCTGCTGGCACGGTGACGATCCCGACACCGGTCCCGCTAGCGGATGTCGATAGTGTTTTCATGTCTCAGCAAGCGGGCCGGATTTACTGCAACTGGTCTGGTGAGCAATTCATGATTGAGCGCCGAGGGCCTAAGTCGTGGGGCGTTGTTGATTATCGCGTTGATGATGGCCCGTTCGATACCGTAAACTTGGATGAGGGCCTCACGCTGACGGCAGGTGCCCTGAAGGGCGACACAACGCTGACGGCATCAAAGCGGCACTTCAAGGCGGCAGACGTAGGCACGCTGCGGAAGTTGCTAAGCACAGGCCAGGAGGTGAGCGCAACCGTCACGGCAGAAGATAATGGCACGGATTCGGTCAGGGTTACGGGTACGAACGGCCCTTCCCGTGCCTTCAGATTTACGATCTCGGGCACTTTTGTCGCGAGTGTTTTGCTTCAGCGATCGACAGATGGCACCAGCGGGTGGGAGACAGCGCGGGGGCCATTCACATCCACGATCACAGAAAGCTGGGATGACGATCTTGACGGGACGGTTTATTTCTATCGGCTGCATGTCCCTTCTGGTGGCTTCACGAGCGGCTCCGTTGGTCTGAATATCTCGTATTCAGGCGGCGGCATCGAGGGCATTTGCCGGATTAAATCGATCACAAGCTCGACCGTGGCACAGGTCCAGGTGCTTCAGGCTATGGGATCCACGGATGCCACACGGGATTGGCGCCGCAGCCAATGGGGCGGCGAGGCCGGTTACCCGAATGCGAACGCGCTTTACGAAGGGCGACTTTGGCAGGCAGGCAAAGAGGGCCATTGGGGCTCGGTAAGTGATTCCCCGCGTTCCTACGACCGCGACTTAGAGGGCGCAAGTTCGTCCATTTTCAAGACCATTGGTCAGGGTCCGGTCGATGAGGTGAGCTGGATTGCAGCCGCGTCTCGGTTGGCGCTCGGACTTGCAAGCGACGTAATCCCGGTTCGATCGTCATCCTTTGGTGAGGCGATGACCCAAGATAATGTGCTTTTGCGGGATGGTCCGAACCAAGGTGCCGCACTGGTTGACCCGAAGCGTTTGGGCAATTCGCTGTTTTATGTCCACGCGAACGGTTCGAAGATCTATGAGTTGACATATTCCACGGGGGATGACGGCTTCCACGCGAATGATCAGACGCTGCTCCACGAGGATATTTGCAAGCCGGGTGCTTCTGAGCTGGCGCTTGCGATACAACCGGAAACACGCCTCTTTGTCAGGTTGAGCGACGGCAGTGCTCGGGTTCAGCTGTTTGACAAGGCCGAGGATATTCTGGGCTGGTCCAGGATCACGCTCGCAAGCGGTCAGATAACCGGGATTTTCACGTTGCCGGCGACAGATGAGACCATGATTTATGCCAAGATCTCTTATGGCGGCACGGAATACCTCTGCAAGCTTGCGAAGTTGAGCGAGTTCAATACACGGCCTGCGGACCTGTTTACCCACTATGCGGGTCCAATTCAGACTTGCACGGGGCTTGATCGCTTCGATGGCGTTTCGGTTGAGGCTTGGTCTGGGTCTGCGAAGATTGGCACGTTCACGCCTTCGGGCGGTTCGATTGATCTTGGTGCCAGCTACTCTGATGTGACGGTTGGATTGACGATCACGGCCAAATATAAGTCCGGCAAGCTCGGCCAGTATGGTGAGCGATCGGTTTTGTCAGAGCGCAAGCGAGTCGTGGATCTGGCGATCTTAATGAAAAGTGTATGGCATGAGGGCCTGACTTTCGGCGTGAGCGATACGCGCCAGGATGCCCTGCCATTGTATTACAAAGGCGCAGAGCTGGATACGACTGCTCTGATTGATGATTTCGATACTGTCGGTGTTCCGTTTGAGGGGGATTTCGATGTCGATAGCCGGATCTATATCACCGCCATGGGACCGGCGACCATTCTGGCTCTAAGTTTTGACTATGACGAACGCGAACGTCAGGCCCGCGCAGCCCAGTGATGGCTTGAGCCTGCCTGCCTCTGGGCGCGCATGGGTCATGGTCAAGGATGATCAGCTGCTCGGTTATGGCGGCGTGCTCTATGGGGATTTCCCCCAAGCATTCATGAACCTGACGCCCGAGGCGTTGGAGTGGCCGGTTCTACTGGCAAAGAGTGCGCGAGCGTTTCGCCGCGTATTGGATCAACACGAAACCGTGTTCGCGATTGCGGACCATAATTACCCTACGGCCCCCCGGTTCCTTGAGTGGATTGGGTTTGAGCCAGCGGGATACTTTGAGGGAAGGAGGCTTTACCGTTGGCATTCGACGCTTCAGTAAAGAAAAAGCCGATGGACTTCGACTATCTCGATGTCGCAAGCAGTTTCCTGACCGGGGGCGGTTCCCTGATCTCTGGTCTCGGTGGTTACCAGGCTGGCCAATCAGAGGCAGCGCAGCGGGAGGTCCGGGCCGATCAGGCGCTCGCGACAGGTACACGCCGCGCAACAGAGGTGCGTCGCCAGGGCGATAAGGTGGCTTCTGATGCCGTTGCGGCCAATGCCTTTAATGGCGGTGCCATGGACGCGGGGATGATCGAGCGCATGGCCCGGATCGAAAGCGATACTGATTACAATGTTCTGGCGGAGATGTATGCGGCTGAGACACTGGCCGAAAGCGAGCGATATGCGGCGCGTGTTGCCAAGAAGACTGGTCAGAACCGTCTGATCGCGGGCGGAATCAAGTCCATCCCGTCTATTCTTGACGGCGCCAAGAAAATGGGCTGGCTCGAATGAGGATCCCTGACGTCAAAGGCGTTGCCCGATCGGTCCCTGCCGTTCAGTCGCAATTGGTTCGATCCAATCCCTATGAGGGTCTTGGCGAGGCGCTGGAAGGGCTTGGACGGGCTGCGGAGCGTGAGGTTGATGAGCGTGCGTCTTACCAGACAGCGCAGGCCCGAAGCGCCTTTATCAAGTCCCGTATTGAGCAGGACAGCGCATTTGAGGAAGATCTCGATTATGCTGATCTTCCTGAGCGTTACGAAGAGGGATTGCGTAAAAGCCTTTCGACGGTTTCTGAGCAGATCAAAAACCCACGTGCGCGGGCCATGTTCGAAGAAGAGCAGCAGGTTCGTATCGCCGAGGGCAAGGCTCGTCAGGCGCTGCGAGCCAGCGGGATTGAGCGGGACACTGAGCGCGCACGTGTCAGCGAGAGCTTGAATGGATTGAACGAAGCGGGCCTTGGCTCAGAGGATCCCCTTGAAATGTTTGCAGAGGTTGGGTCTTTGCTTGAGAGTGCGGTCGAGGCCGGTTATTACACGGCAGAGGAAGCGGGCCGAACCGAGCGGGTTTGGAAAGACACGTTCGCGGCCAATAAGATCTCTCTCATGGAACCGGATAAGCGCCTGGAGGCTCTTGAGCTGCCATGGGCACAGAATATCCCCACTGTGGTGCGTGAGAAGCTGCGTGAAGAAGCTGAGCGGGATGGGCGGTCTGCCAGAGCGATTGAGAGTTCAGAGCAATTCTGGGCCGATACTGGTGGTGATTACAACGCTGCCTTGAAGCTCGCAGCTAAGATCAAGGACACCGATGATCGCCTCGCTGTTGAGGGCCGTTTGACGACTATGCGAACCCGTCAGGATCAGCAAGAGCGTGAGCAGAACCGCGAAAATGTTCGTGCTGGATGGGAAGTGCTTGAGCAGGGTGGTGGGCTCGAAGACATTGATTCCGGCGTCTGGGCCGCACTGGATCCTCAAGAGCGTATTCAGATGCGGTCATGGATTAGTGCCCAGGCGCGTGCTGCTGCAGCCGGATCAAGCCGGGTTACAGACCTAAATGCCTATAATGATGTTTACAGCTTCCTCGACACAGACGACGCGACGGGCGCCCTAAGCTACCTCAACGCGAATTACGACAAGTTTTCAGAGAGTGACTATCGGAGTTTGCGGTCGAAGATCTCCGGCACATTCGAGGATCCGGGCCTGATTGAGAGTTCGCGGTCACTGACGCAAAGCGTTTCGAGTGCGATCGACCGGGCCGGCCTAAAGGGTGATGAGACCAAGGGTGAGTTGCTTCTCGAATATGATCGGCTTCAGCAGGATTATCAGCGCGAACATGGCGAAGATCCTTCGGACCAGTGGCGTGATGAAGCGATTGAGGGGCTGGCTGCGAAGTACAAGATCACCAAGTCTGGCTGGTTCAATGACAAGACGTCCGCAGCCTATGAGGTTGAAAAGATTGGAACCGTGCCGCAGCGCCACACGCAGGCGGTGCTTAACGCTTTCGGCTCTGTGGACAGCAAGACGACGATTTCTGAAGAAAAGCTTGGCCGATCTTACTCAATGGCCATGGCATATTTCCGATGGCATGGGATGAGCAATCCAAGTGATGAAGCAATAACCGAGATGATCAAAGCTCAACAGGCGGCTCAAGAATGACCTACTTCTTGCCTCGCCATTTGCGCCATTTGAAGTTCAGGTCGGCATACAGCTCGTCCCACCACCATTTCAACGTCATTCCGATGGCGGTCAGCACGAATAGGGCAACAATGCCAATTACAGCCATTCCGATGTCGTGCGCTAGCTTATCCATGGTGGGCGTATGACACCTGAACAGATCATTGAACAGGAAAAAGCGCGCAGCGGTGCAGGTGGGGTTGAGATGGCTCCGACACCTGACACCATAATTGCGCGCGAAAAAGAGCGCTTGGCCAATAGTGCCTCTGGGTCGTTCTACACGATGCGCGAGACGCAGCCAGAGCGTGCTAGCAAGGTTATTTCGCTCTCTGATCGGCTTGGCGCTGAACGTGATTTTGTTGATCGCAATCTTGAGACGATGGAAGAGGCTGCTGCCGAAGATGAGCGTCGGAGCCTGCTGGCTCAATTCCCGAAGGTGGCGCAGTTCTTCTCTGACCCGTATCGAGCCGCAGAGGCGAAAGATAGCGTCTCCAACTTTGCTGAGATCGAAAAAGCATTTGCGGCCCGTCAGAAAGCATCCCGGCCTAAAGGTTGGCTAGAGGCTCCATTCTCACAGACCGGAGATCTGGCGCGGTCAGCTGCGGGTGAGTTCGTCAACATGTTCGGCATGGGTGTTCGCGGTGCGGGTGACCTCACAGGAGCGTATGTGAACACCATGCGCGGCGGTGCCAATATGGTGCCTGGTCTTCGCGAGGGATTGGCCGAACTGGACCGTGTTGAGGCAGAAATCGCTCCAGAGGCGAAAAACTTCGCGCCACAGAATTATCTGCGCACAGCGGGTGGGGGCGTCTCCGAGCTGGGCGAGATCATCAAGCCCAAGGATATGGGCTTCGAGGACAAAGTTGCTGGTGCGCTTGGTCAAATTGTTGGTGCTGTTATCACCACGGTTGCTGGTGGTCCGGGCGCGTCTGCTGGTTTATTCATGGGTATGGGCGCTGATCAACAGGGTCAGGCTATGCGCAATGCTGGCCTCAACCCAGACGAGATGCTGCCTGAGCTGGTGGCCGGTGCTGGAATTACTGGATTGAGCGAGCAATTGCGTCTCGGGTCGATCATGCGGATAATGCCGAAAGAAGCGCGCCAGAAGGTGGTTTCAAAGATGCTGGCCCGTGTTGCGGGTCAGGCCGGTGAAGAAGCGGTTCAGGAGTCTGTTGAGGGTATCCTGCAGAACGTTATGACCACGACATATGACGCGGATGCGAGTGTTTTCGATGGGATTGCAGAGCAGGCCACGACAGCTGGTGCGGCCGCTGCGATTTTCCAGACCCTTGTTGAGGTCGCGTTGCCCGGCAAACAGCGTGGCGTGCGTGCTGAGACCAATGCCCAGGAATTGATGGATATTCGCGAGGCGATCGAACAGACGCCCGTCTTCCAGCGTTCACGCGAAAGCATAGAGGCATTTCTTCAGCAGGCTGGTGAGGGCGAGACGATCCTGCTGCACAGCGAAGATCTGGTTGAGCTTTATCAGTCAGCCCCGCAAGAGTTTCTGCAGCGCATGGATGAGGTTGGTCTCACCGAAGACGATATTTCTCGCGCTATGGATGGTCATGACATAGAGGTCGAGGCCGCAAAGATCCTGTCCGTTTCCGAGGGCTTCGAGGATTGGGTCAAGATCGCCAAGGCCGATGGAGAGACACCAACGCTTCGCGAGCTGGAGCGATCTGTTGAAGATTCCGACGCTATGGGCGCCGTGGACTTCACAGAGGCGTTTGAGCGCATCGCTAAGCAGGATGAGGCGCTGGAGGGCTTTGAGCGCGTACAGAGCGCTGTTACAGAGCAATTGGTCACTGCGGGGCGCGGACAAGCCGAGGCAGAGGCCGCAGGCGTCGTATGGGGCGCCATGTTCCGTCAGCTAGCCGAGGCCGGTGTAGACGAGGGCGCTGTGTTCGATCGGCTTGGTTTGCGGATCAATGAGCCTGCTGCACCACGCCTGCCTAAGCCGCAAGAGCCACAAAGCCTGCATTCTTTCATTCGAGAGCTGGGCGGGATCCGCGAAAGCTTCGGCGAGGATCAGAGCGGACACTTGCGCGGTGAGGTCGATGCGCGGCTTGGCGAACGTGTTCCAGGTCTGATCAATAATGCTTCTGGCGTCACACTGGATGAGATTTTCCGTGCCGCAACCGAGGAAGGCGGGTTTGAAATCCGCGATGAGCAAGACCTGCTGGATCTTCTGGATCAGGATTTGTCGGGCAACCGTGTCTATCCGGTTGGTGAGGCAGAGGTCTATTCAGCCGAACTGGATGCTTATGAAGCGCAGTTTGAGAAGCCAGATGGCGAGGTCATGGATCAGGCCGCTGAGGCCGGCTACGAAGGCTCAGACCGGGGCGAGGCCTCCGAATGGCTTGCTGCCTCTCAGAAGGGCCTAGACATGTCCCAAGAGGCTCGTATGGCCCGTGCGCGGGAGATGGGGTTTGATACGGAGCAGGTGCTGTATCATGGAACTGGCGCAGACTTTCAGGAGTTTTTACGCGTCCCTCCGGCGCGTTCAACTAGCGCAGACTCCGCACGCGCCGGCGTATGGATGACGGATTCCGCTCAGGAAGCTGCAGAGTATGGAGAGCTTGCTGCGCAAAATCTGAAAACAAACGTGCTTCAGCAGCGAATCAACCAGGCTGAGCGGCGCGGAGACTGGGACGAAGTAAACAAATTAACCCAAGAATGGGAGGCCTCCGATGCCGCGGGCTTTGATGGAGAGATGGTTCTCCCATTGGTTTCGCGTGGAAGTCTTCGGGTGGTCGATCTGGGTGGCAAAAAGTTCTCTGAAGCTGGGAATGAAATTTGGCAGGCAATCAACGCTGCTCAAAAAGAAGGGGTCGCTGGCGTCAGATTCACAAATATAGTGGACCCAGTTAGTAGTGCGGTCCCAACTGAGCCGACAACTCATACGCTCATCTTCGACCCCTCCAACATCCGCTCAGTAAACGCAGCTTTCGATCCAAACGCTTCTGAGAGCGCGAACCTGCTTGCCCAGAACCCGCCGCGCTCTCTGTTCGCCGCGATGAAAATGGACCCGCAAGACCGGGCCGATTGGTATGATCGGATTGTCGATGAGCGGAAGGTTGGAACGAAGACCATCCTTACACTCAAAGCTGATACACGGAATTTGATCGACGATGATGTGGTGATCGCGATCGAGAACGGGATTGACGTTGAGTTCACCGCTGACGGAATGCACGCAAACCGTGATAGCGCACCAACGCCTGAAGATATTGCGAAGGGTGCGCGGGTCATGGCGATGTCCACGGCAGCGCTTCAAGAATGGATGCTGCGCAATGACAGTCCCTTTGTCGGCTTCACGGGCGCGACTGAGGCGCATAACCGACTTTACGAGAGTATGCTCGGGCGCTTTGATTTTGATGGCTATTTAGGGTATAAGACTCACGACTATCGCGCGATGCTGAATGTCGAGGCGGATGGGACAAAGATAGCTGACGCTGATCCGTATGATTCAGCGCCTGGCTTCATGATCGTAAAGGACGGGTATCTTGAACAAGCAAAATATTTCCTCAAGTCCCGCCAAGATGGACTTGCCGCAGACGCCACCGCATTCGGAGAATACGGCGCCGGAATCATTACCAAACGACTCGGCAGCACAGTTCCCCTTGAACGACGTTCTCGACGAGTGGGAGGCCCGGATAGCGGCGGGAACAGCGACGGACGAGGATCTGGAGTTTCTGGAGATGGGCAAGCTGTTTCTGGAAGCGATGTCGGCCTCACCCCAATAAGGCCGCAGCAGCGCGAGCTGTTTCAAAGTGCGCAGCAAAAGGCCAGGCCGTCTGAGGTCGGTGTAGAAATCCCTAACAGCAATGGCCTTGTGGCGATCCGCACAGATGATCTGGGCTTCACCAATAGTGCTGAGAAGGCCATGTTTGATCCGCCGCCACGCTTCCGTGACGCGCAGAACATGACCAAGGATCAGTGGCGTAAGTACTTCAAGGAAGCTGGCGCCACCAAGGAAGCGTTTGAGTTCATTATTGAGCCTGCGTTGAAGGATATGTCTGACAAGGGCGACCTGCGCAAAGCTGATGTGATCAAGGCGGTTCGGGCCAATCGGCCAGACGTTCGCGCAAATGACACGGTGGCAAAAAAGCTGAAGCCGTGGCAGCAGGAGGCCTTAGACGTTGCTGACGATCCGATCGAACTTGCTCGCCTTGGTAAGCGGGCAGAGAGGTTTGTTCGGGATTATGAGGCAGGGCTCAAGGGAGAGCACAGCTATAGCGAGTATATCTCTCCAGGCCCCGCCACGGGGTATCGGCAAGAGCTGATTGTGGACCCTAGCGTGAATTACAGTTCCCACAACTGGTCGTCCCGCGGCGTGCTGGCTCACATCCGCATGACGATTCGCCAGATCGTGACCGGCGAAAAGGTGATGCATGCCGATGAGCTTCAGTCTGACCTGCATCAGGAGGGGGCGCAGTATGGGTATCGGGGTGACCCAAGCTCGCGCGCAGAGCGTCAGCAGGCGTACATGGATGCGCAGGCGGCGCACAATAGGGCAATTGACAGATGGACTGAGTGGGCAGAGCGGAAGGGCCTTCCTCAAGAGAACATTGGAAATCCTGACAGGGCGGGCACGTCAGAAATGCTTGACGACACAGGGCGCGAGTTGGTGCGCGAGTACTTCCGAACGGCTGATGTTCTTTCTCAAGTGGGTGAGGCCACACGCAAGGGCAATCGCCAAGATACAATGCGCCCGCCACGCGCACCCATGAAGGACTGGGAGAAGCCCGCCATCCGTCGCATTCTTCAGCGGGCAATGGAGGAGGATGTCGATCTGGTGACGTTCACCAGCTTTGATACGCTGCACAACGCGCTTCAGACGGCTGACGGTACGCGCAATTTCTATGATGAGCGCCTGCCTAAGCACATCCGCAAGGTGGCCAAGCAATTGGGCGCCAAGGTTGAGCGGGCTGTGCTGCGTCAAGAGGAGTCCGCCTATTCCGTTCAGCGCATGAAGGATAAGATCACCGCGCTTGAGGAAAGACTAAAGCTGGCCAAGGAGGATGGTAATTTAAATTATGGTGATCCCTCCACGATTAGGAGGACCATTCGTGGGCTAAAGCATCAGATCAGGCGCTCCGAGCAGGGCGGTGACGCTGTCCTTGCCATCCGCCTCACCCCAGAGGCCAAGCAGAAGCTGCAGACCGAAGGCAATGTGCTGTTTCAATCAAACGACATCCATGACGGTTTTTATTCCGCGCTAGAGCGCAAGGTTTCTGAGATCAAAATGGATCGCGCTCCGGTCGATCAATGGATTTCGACGATTGAGAACCTGAAGGGCATCAAAAAAGAAGAGCTCGAATGGACGGGCATTCTGGATATGCTGCGCGCTCGCAAAGAAGAACACGATGCTGCCGGACGCAATCAGGCGCTTGTATTCGAGAAGGCGGATATTGTCAGCGCGATCCAGCAAAAAGGCGTCAAGATTGAAACGATCGAGGCGACCGAAGATGGCAGCGATGAGGGTGTAACTTTTGGGGCATCTGAGGTTTGGGAAGATCCCGAAGCTTGGGAATGGCGCATTGATGACGAAGTGGATTGGATTGCTGAGAGCGAGGGTGAAAGCATCCGTGAAGAGGCCACACGCGAAGTCGCTGCTGATGATCAGCAATATATTGAAGACGCCATAGGCGAAGACGCCAGCGAAGAGGCGGTGTTGGAGTATGCTCGACAGGAGTTTGCAGACGAAATTGAGCAGAAATATCAGGACATTCTTCGCGAGCGCGCTGAAGAATCAGCCAAAGCCAGTTACTACGATGACCCGACTTACATCATCCCGATAAAAGATGGCGAAGGCGACCAGATTGGAATGCTGCTCGGCAACGACAACTCGGGCTGGGATGTTCGCGCGTCCATGCATTATCGCGATGTCGTGCGCAATGACATCTGGTCTCAAGCAGAGGCCGAGGTTCAAGCGCGTGAATGGGCCGCAGAAGAAGGTTATGCGGGCGGTGAGGTTGGTCGCGGCCAACGTGCGCAGTGGATGGATTATGTCACTGACGGGCCGTACGAGAATTATCGCGAGTTCAAGATCACGCTTCCAGAAGTGCCGGGCGAGTTTGTCGAGGAGTCTCACTTCACTGACCCGAATATCGTGGCTTGGGGGCGAACGACTGATCGAGACTTGATCGTAAACCAGCACGACAACTTAGACGCGCGCGTCAAGGAGATTGCGGAAACCCTGACGGAGGATGCAAGCTTTGACATCCGGCGTACGAAAGCTGGGATTGAGCAATCTACGGCTTTGATTGAGCGCGGGCGAAAAGAGTTAGAGGCTCTGAAAAATAACGAGCGAGCTCATCCCAGTGAGAAATATAGCGTACAGGATGAGGTCGATCGCTATATCCGCAATCGGGCCGAGCATGAGCAAGACCTGATCAGACAGCGCGCAAATTGGGATAGTCGCGGGCGTGATCAACATGCCCTCCAAATGGCTCTGCGTGAGCAAGAGGTTTCTGCTTTTTATATCGATGAGGCCCAATCCGACTGGCATCAGCAGGGACGGCAGGGGATTTACGATACGCCGGAGGAGCGTGCTCGCCGCGATGAAATGGAAGATGACTTGCAGAGCAAGCTTGGCTCTCTTTCCACTGAAATAAATGAGTTTGGCAGGCGCTACAGCGAATTACGTGAAAAGCTGTTCGACGGGGGTTCGGTCTCTCCCAAGGGCCATGATGTGTCAGAAGATTATAAACAAATAGCAAGTGAGAACCAAAACCGGTATCGCATTGGCCTGAAAAAGCTGGGCGTTGAACTCAATCCAAACTATCCGAATGCGATGGAGGAGTTCGCCAAGATGGTGGACTCTGTCGCGCACGGAGTTAATGATTTCAACACGGTTTTTCCAGACGCAGAGAGTGACGGTCTGATCCGTGAGATGGTGACCATCGCCACAGAGCAATACAAGCGACGGTCAGAAAGGCGGGCGCTGGAGCTTCAGCTCGACAAAGTTCGGGGAGCCCGTGCTGTCCCCAACGCTCCCTTTAAGGGCGACGCCTGGATCAATCTCCTCATGAAGAAGATGATCCTCCAAGCCGTTGGCGAGGGCAAAGACGCAATTGCGTGGGCAGATGCGCAGGTTGTCAAAGATCGATGGTCTGGCCGCTATGCCGAGCTGTACGAGAACATGTACGACAAGAAGATGGTCAAGGCCGCTCAAAAGCTGGTTGGTGCCAAGGCGAAGCACATGGACCTTGATGGCGGCGAAAAGAAAAGCCAGCAGAAACGCACAGATATGTACGTTCAGGCTTATGACCGATTGACGGACGAGGGAGATGTGCTCCGAATCGCGCTGGAGGAAAACAATACGGACGCCGTGCAAGCCATAGCGCGTGATGTAAGCTCTATTGTCACTAATGAGTCTGTCAGCGGTCAAGACTTGCGAATTGGCCGAGAGCTGAATGAAGAATTGTTCGCGTGGGTCCGGTCGGGCGGTTGGTCCGAAAGCCAAGGCTACTGGATCATTGAGCTGACCCCGGAAATGCGTGGACGGATCAAGCGCGAGGGCTTTCCGCTTTTCCAGGGACAAGACAAACAGCCTCGCGCCTCAGTCTTAATACCTGGCGGCGGCGTCCTCACTGACCAGAACGTCATCGTCAATCTGCTCAAGAAAAAAGACCGCACGAGCTTCATGCACGAAAGCGCTCATATTTTTCTTGAGCTATATGCGGCGCTTGAAAGCGAAAATGAGGCGATTGCTGAGCGCATGGCCGCTATTCGCAAATGGCTGAAGATTGAGCCGGGCGAAAAGATTACCCGCGATCAGCACGAGAAATTTGCAGAGAGCTTTGAGGCTTACCTGATGGAGGGCGTGGCTCCGAGCGCTGAATTGCGCAGTGTGTTCCATTCCTTCCGGCAGTGGTTTGTGGATGTATATCGCCGGCTTCGCGGTCAGCTTCGCAATCTGGAGCCTGAAGCACGCGACATCTTCGATCGTATGCTTGCCTCAGATGCCGAGATTGAAATGGCGCAGGGCCAGTATGTCGGCACGCTCTCGAATGTCATGGCGGGTTTGATGAAACCCGAACAGGTCGAGAAGTATCAGAAGCACGCCCGTAAGGCGGGCAATGTGGCCCGTGACAGGCTTTTCAAGAAGCACATGGAAGAGGTTAAGCGCCGGGAGCGTAAGGCCTACCAGGAGGAACAGGGCCGCGTTGAAGACATGGTTCGCGCCCAAATGGCTGAGTGGCCAGAGTATAAGGCGCTTACCGCGTTTGGTGAGGGTGGCCGGTCTCTCGATGTCGCGGAATCGCCTGAGAGCACAAAGCTGAACACGTCAGAGAATGGCGAGCACCCAGAGATTGTGGCGCCTGAAATGGGCTTCCTGTCAGCTGACGAGATGTTCAAGGCGGTTGCAAAGGTTCCAAGCCCAGAGGTTTTGATCCGTGAATCGGTCAAGAAGATCATGGGTGACCGCTATGGCGACATGCTTCGTGATGGGACGATTGAGGCGGAAGCGATGGAAGCCGTGTTCAATGAGCCCACAATTCGCATGATGGAGGCTGAGCGCAATGCGCTGGCTGAAAAGGGGTCAGCTCAACCCATTCCTCTGATTGCCATTCGGCACGAAGCAGATCGGCTCATCAGCTCGATGCCGATCGATCAAGTCATCAAGCCTGGTAGATACGCGATTAAAGCGCGTGACCTGCACAAGAAATCGCTTCGCGCGGCTGCCAGGGGCAAGTGGGATGATGCGCTACGCTATACGCATCAGGCGATGCTTCAGCACGAATTGGCGCGCAGAGCCTTCAAGGCGCGGGATGAGATTGAAAAGGCCAACCGCTATCTCGCCAAATTCGCGCCAAACCGAAAGCTGGATCCGAAGAAGATCAATCCTGATCATATCGCAAAAATTCGCATTCTAATGGCGATGCCGGGCGCAGCTGACCAAGCAGAGGCGCGTAAGGAGCTTCAGGACTTCGCTGAGAAGCAGGCTGAGCAAGGGCTGCCAATTGTCCTGCCGTTCGATGTGGCGCAAGACCGTGATCTTCCGCTGCGACGCCGCATGACAATGGAGCAGTTTCGTGAGTTTCGAGACAGCATCAAAAACCTGAATACGGTTGGTAGGCAGCAAAGCGCCATCGCTCTGGCAGAGTTCAATGATGAGGCACAGGCGCTCGCAGACGAGATCGATGCCAACTTCAAGGGCAAGCGCATCAGAGAGACGCGCAATCCTACCCGCACGGAGCGCGCATCCCGCATTGGACGCCAGATTGATGCAACCATCATTCGGTGGCCTTTCCTGGTTGAATCACTTCAGGGCGGCAAGGTCGGGAAGATCGTTGAGGCGTTCGACACACGCCTGAGACAGGCCCTGACGAACCGGAATGCCCGTCGCCAGAAGATGGCCGATGAGTTGGCTGCGATCTTCAAAAAGCATGGCATCAGCCAGAACGAGCTGAATAGTCGGGTTTCCGCACCAGCGATTGAGGCAGGAGCCGTCAAATTCGAGCAGATCATGGCTATTGCGCTCAATATGGGCACTGAACAGAACCGGGACCGCCTTGCCGCTGATCCGTCAATGCTGGGCGATATGACTGCGATCGAGGCAATGCTTGCCGAGCACCTTGAGCAGCGTCACTGGGATGCAGCGCAGGAAGTCTGGGATCTGATCAATACGCTTTGGCCAGACGCGAGTGCGGTTGAGCGCACCGCAACAGGCGTCACGCCCAAAAAGGTCGAGGCATCATCTGTTCAAACAAAGTTCGGCGCTTACCGAGGCGGCTACTATCCGCTGAAATACGACCGGGCGTTTTTGACGAATAATGACCTTCAGAAGAAGGATGAGATTGAAGAGTGGAAGAACGGCGTCAACGGCATGGCAACCCGTGCATCGACGCGTCAGGGGTTCCTGAAAGAGCGTCAGCAGAATGTTGAGCGCCCTCTTGATCTGAGTTTGGGTGTCATCCTCTCGCACATCGATGATGTGACCAATGACATCTACATGCGGGAGCCCGCATCTTACGTCTCACGGATGCTGAACAAGAACCGCATTCGCAAGGCGATCAAGGAGACGCAGGGCGAAGAGTATTTGAAGACGCTCGAAACCATCCTGAAGCGCACGGTGACGGGTACGGAGCAGCCCGATACAGCGTTTGAGAAGTTTCTGCAGACACTGCGCATAAACGCCTCAGTCGCCATCCTAGGCGGCAATGTGGTGACGGCTGGTCTGGCTCCGATCTCGTATTTCCAGACGGTCATTCCGCAATATGGGTTCAAGACCGTTTTTGCTGGCATCGCTGAATATTACGCCAACCCGATCAAGAATGCGAAACTGATTGTCGAGAAGTCTGCTTTCATGCGTGAGCGGCAGGATACACTGACCCGTGAGGCTCATGAGTTAATCCGAAGATCTGCCGGCCAAAGCCGTTTCGCTAAAGTGCAGGGAGCCGGATATTGGATGATGGCCATTGCCGAGAAGCATTCAGTCTCAGGCCCGCTCTGGATTGGGGTATACAATCAAGCGAAGTCTGAAGGCTCAAGCGAGGCGGATGCAATCACTGCGGCTGATCGTGCCGTATCGACCACGCAGGGATCTGGCCTTGAGATCGACCAGTCTGTCATGCAGGGCGGCAACGAGGGTCTAAGACTGCTCTCGTTCATGTGGGGCTATGTCTCGGGCTATTATGGCACGGTGCGAAATGACGTTGTGAGCGAGCAAGGGCTCAAGAAACTGATGCCGCTCGTCAAGCACATGGTCTTCCTGAACCTGGTTGCCTCTATGCTTGAGGCCCTGATCCGAGGCGGTTTCGGAGATGAAGAAGATCCCTATGTCGTTGCGGTCTGGCAGATGATGATGCGCAACACGTTTGGTTTGATCCCCGGCGTGTCGAGCGCGGTCAGCAAGTATGACAGCGGTCCTGCTGCCTTTCAGGTTGGAACGAGCATCACACGCGCCACGGAAAATTGGGCTAAGGCCGGAACGCAGATCTACGAAGAAGGCGAGGCCGAGGGCGAGACCGTCCGGCGTGCGACGCTTGAGACGCTTAAAGCTGGCGGGTTCCTTTTCGGTGTTCCCGGCACGGTCCAGGCCATGAAAGCCGAAAAGACGTTTGCGGAAGATGACGATCCGACACTGTATGAGGCGATCGTTTCGGGTCCAGATGACGACAACTAAAAAGAAAACCCCCGGAACCGAAGTTCGCGGGGGCTTGAGATTAGTGGTCATTGCTGGCCACCAGTTTTAGAGGGACAACCTTCTTCGCTCTGCGTGTTTCCCAGCCTTTCTTGGCAGCCTTGGAGCGTGATTTGCTCTTGATTGGCTTGGCCTTGGTGGGTTGCTTTGCAGGGGTGCCGATACATGCGAAGTAAATCGCAAGAGCGGCCTGGATGGCTCCCATGATGCCAAACACGAGCATCAAGGGTGCAGATGGTGCCTTAAGGGCTTTCAGGTCACTTTCGGCTTTCTCGACACGTCCGGTGAGGTTTGTGTTGAGAGTTTCCCAGGTCGAGGCGCGTCGGATCTCTCCGGTAGCGCTTGGCATGGGAAGGGCAGTCAGGTCTGCGCGGGCTTGATCAAGGCGGGTCTGAGCGGCTGTGACATCCGCTGAAACGGTGAAACCTTTGAAGGTCTCGAAACCTTGAGCGTTCTGGTAGCAGTCACACGCGATGAACACGAGTGCCGGCAGAACCAGAAACCAATTGCGGCGCAGGTGATACGCAGCGATTGGCCCCATAAGAGAGACGCAGACTGAGCCGATGACGGCAACGGCGACAATATAATCGTGTTGCCCTGAAAGCTCTGAGATCCAGTGAGCGGCAGAGAGTGCCGCGAAGCAAAGAGCAAGAAGACAGGCAATCCCTGTCGTGATAAGTGAAGACAGCTTCATCATCGGGGTAGTTCCTTTGGTGAAGTCAGCGTCGAGAGGTGGTGAAGACACCTTTCGGCGCGACGTTTTCAAACAGCATTTTTAGGAAAATATCGGGGCAACGCGTTGCCGTCCGATGCTTTGAATATAGCAGATTTCGCGAAAATTACGATGTCATTCGCGAAAAAGTGCCGAAAACGGCGATTTTTTTCATTGAGGTGAATATGTCCGTAAACCTTCGGATTGCTGAGGCGATTCAGAACCAAACGTTGGCGCCATGCAGGGTTGCCGCGACAGATAATCTAACGCTTGCCGGCCTTCAAACGGTTGCCGGTATTGTGGTGGCTGCGGGCGATCGAGTGCTCGTGCCTGAGCAAACAGATGCCACTGAGAACGGGATTTACGTTGTTTCAGGCGGCACATGGGTCCGATCATCTGATCTGAATGGGTCGGGGGACTTGAGCACGGGCGCGATTGTCCCGATCTCAGAGGCTCAAGAATTGTGGCAGGTTTCTTATGCCGGAGCCTTCTCGGCAGGTGTGACTGCATTGACGTGGGTTCGCCTTCTGGCCGCATTGCGCACGCCAGTGACTGCAACAGACCTTGCGGACGCGACGCATAGCGTAAACACCACAAACAAGTATGCGGGGCTGACCGTCCCTGACAGCACGAATACTCGCCTGATGATTACCTTCGGTGCGTCGGCGACATCACCCTGGTACGTGGCCGATGGATCGGCATCGATCACCCCTTCTTAAATTGAACAGCACAGGAGCGCCCCATGGGAGCTATTGAGAGGCTTGCAAAAGCGGTCCAAGCGAACACGCTTGCGCCTTGCCGAGTTGCGACGACTGAGAATATTACCCTTTCGGGATTGCAATCGGTTGATGGTGTAACCGTCATACCGGGCGATCGGGTTGCGGCTGTTGCGCAGTCGGACACGACTGAGAACGGGGTCTGGGTTGCTGCGACAGGCGCATGGAGCAGGGCGCCTGATTTCAACGGCACTGGTTCGATCCTCACCGGTTCCGTGATCGCGGTGTCTGAAGGGACCATCAACCAGCAATCGATGTTTCAGCTCTCTTTCGCGGGATCGTTTGCGCCCGGCTCATCGAGCCTCGCTTTCGCACGGATTTACACAGAGGCGATCGATACATCTTGGGATTCCTCTCTCGCTGGATCATTGAGTGCCTACATGGCCGGCGCGCTCGGCGCTGCGGATCAGGCGGCATTTTTAGCGGCGACAGGTCTTGATGACCTTCTTTCCCAATACAACGGCGTAATCATCGACGTGGTATCCACCACGATCATCGACGTTTTTGAAGGCAAGGGCGCTGACAAAGAGTTCACTTGGGTTCGGCGACGCTTTGAGCGCAAGACCAGCACGGCCCTTAATTATGATGTTTGGCTGATCACGTCTATTCGGGCGGTTGCGCTTCAAACTGACGGAACGTGGAAATATGGCCAGGTTTTGGAGGCGCCGGGCGCGCATGATTTTGCAATCCGTGAAAATGGCAAAGCGGATTTCATGGGCGGGACAGCCCACGGAAACGAGGTCATTACGGGCTCTGTTGCCTTGGTCGTGGACGGTGAGGCTCAGACGATCACTGCGGGCGCGCGGTATGTCGGCGATAGCGCTTACCTTGAACAGACCACGATCTTCTATGAATATATCTCAAGCTCGGACTATACCGGCTCTGAATTGGGGCGCTGCACACGTCGATGGGAGTTCAGGGACGTCACTGATGGCGCTATGCGTCTGCATAACACGGTCAACTGGGATGCAAATCTAAACACGACCATTCCCGGTTTCAGTGTCGATTTCGCTTATCTGGCCATGTATCCCTATGATGGCACGTTCTTCACCAAGACCAATTGGGAGCCGGGCGGGACGCTTTCGACGCATGGCAATGCAAACGTCACCTATCCAGGCACATCCACATGGGATGCAACGTCCATAACCATCCAGAACGATGACAGCTATTCTGTCACGGTTGCGCAGGTCTCTGGCTGGCCATCTGGCACAGCAACGGGGCGAGACACACTCGTCAGCACAAAGCGTAAGATTTATATGTCCTATCAGGGCCAAGGCTCCGGCAGCCCTGTGACGGTTGCCGATGGTGAGGCCTGGGCTGTGGTGACTGAATACACGACTTCTGTCCCAACGGTTACAAGCCCCTCGACGTTTGGAGATGCGGGTGTCACGCTGTCAGAACGGGCACGTGGCCGGCGCACCAGTGCTGGTAATGGCGAAATCATCTTTGAAAGCACGACTTTCACGCCAAGCGACTATTTCAGCGCTGGCGATATTGTCACCTTCACACCTTCTGCCGATTTCTCGAACGGCTCTGGTGAAACGGTCAATCTGGCGGGTGAGTACATCATTCAGATTGTCGATGATGGAAACGACAAGATTCAAATTCAAGCGCCCGGCGGTGACTGGGACGAGCTGGAAAATGATACTAATTGGACCAATAACGCGACGCCTTACCTTCTGTGTGAGCTGTCCCTAAATGGCGGGGGAAGCCCTGCGATTTCGAGTGTGGTGGCTGCGCCTGACTTGTCAGTGACCTGCGAGCTTCGCTTTGTGCGTAATTCGAGCGGCAACCTTGAGGTGCGCTGGCAGAATTACACGCCGGGCCGTGACTTTGATACTGACTTTGATGCGGGTGACACTATCACGGTTGTATCAGACACATACACGAACACGCTGGATGGATCGACCGAAACGGTCAATTTTTCATTCGATATGGTGATTGGGTCGATTGTCGGCGGCTCTAGCACATTCTATGTGAACCGTTCGTCAATGTCTGAAGAGTTGGCGGCAGAGGCCGACAAACTAGACGATGGCTGGACCAGTGATGCAACAGTTGGTTATCAGGCCGTGTTGATTAGCTCAGGCGCGGGCTCAACGGACTGGCAGACGCCTGACTTCAGCCTTGCAGATGACATTTCAACGCGCTGGGTTTTCCCGCCTGACACGGATTATGCGCTGGTTTCGTTCGAGTCTGACGATGATAGCTCTG
>Ga0316207_10001470_pt1 | contig 28797 bp, 28 predicted proteins | sample 6weekpyrite_MG_FD_204943 | JGI IMG/M metagenome (GOLD analysis project Ga0316207, IMG submission 204943) | Microbial mat bacterial communities from mineral coupon in-situ incubated in ocean water Damariscotta River, Maine, United States -... | ecosystem: Environmental > Aquatic > Marine >...
CTGGGCATTCCGATTAGCCTGTCTATTCTGTATATGGAAGTAGGGCATGCACTTGGCTTACCTCTGGCTGGCGTTTCTTTCCCCGGACATTTCCTGGTCAAGCTGGAAATCAGCGATGGCGCGATCGTACTTGACCCGTACTTTGGTGGAATGTCACTGAATGAAGATGACATAGAAGAGCGGCTGCAGGAATACTATGGTCCAAAACTGGATAAGTCCCGACTGCATGGCGTACTCGCCACCTGCAGCAATAAGGAAATCATTTTGCGCATGTTACGCAACCTGAGAAATCTTTATATGCAAACAGACGCCTTTGAAAAAGCGCTTTCACTGGCAGACATCATGGTCGGCCTGGATGACGATCAGGCTGATGCGCTGAAAGCGCGCGCCGCAATTTATGACCAGCTGGAATGCCATACCCCGGCCCTTGCCGACTACAGCGCCTATCTGAACATTTCCGCTGAAACCCAGGGAAACAAGTACATTCGTGCACGCGTGATTGATCTTGCACAATCTGTCAGGCAGGTTTGCTAACCTCCACTTTGACAGTCTGTAGTTAATAAATCAAAATACACCGCCTTAATTAACCGCAATTCACACACTAACAAGCGAGCGCTGTGAACAGACCCTTCTCTCCTCCCATTGTTCTCTGTTTTTCAGGCCTTGACCCGACCGGCGGCGCAGGCATCCAGGCCGACATTGAAGCGATTGGACAACATGGCTGCCATGCCACACCCATCATTACCGCGAATACGGTACAGGATACACAGAATGTCGCCAGCTTTGAGCCAGTAGATGCCGAGCTCATTCTGAAACAGGCGCGCACGGTTTTTAATGACATGCCGATCAAGGCCATTAAAATTGGCATGCTGGGTTCCGGGGAAGTCGCAGAAGCCATTTTTACCCTGATACGCCAGTACCCGGAAATTCCGGTGATTTACGACCCGGTCTTATTTGCGGGTGGTGGCTCCAGCCTCGCTTATAAAAATCTGCTAGATGCCATTCGTACGCTGATTATTCCAAACACCTATCTACTGACACCCAATATACCTGAAGCCCTGCACCTGACTAACCAGAAAGTTTCAGCCGAAGCCGCGGCCCTGCACCTGAACAACATGGGTGCAGAGTATGTACTGGTCACTGGCACCCATGCGAAAAACCGCAATGTCATTCACAAGCTCTATCACACATTAAAATGCACAGAGACCTATACCTATAATCGTCTGGATAATGTTTATCATGGCTCGGGTTGCACCCTCGCAGCCAGCGCAGCGGCTCTCATTGCGCAGGATATAGAGCCTATCAATGCCTGCCAGAACGCCCTTGATTACACCTACCGATCTCTGCTAAAAGCTCACCGCCTTGGCAGAGGCCAGCTAATACCTAACCGTCTATAAACGCCACCTCGCGAACACTGTAATGAAAAACAAGCTCCACGGACTTTATGCCATCACTCACGAAACATTGATGCCAGTGGATCTATTTGCAGGCATGGCAGAGAGTGCATTATCTGCCGGGGCGCAGATTATTCAGTATCGAGATAAAAGTAATGATCAGACAAAAAGGCTACAACAAAGTAAGCGCCTGAGAGAATTATGTAATCAGTACAGTGCATTACTGATTATCAACGACGATATACAACTGGCGCAGGCCTGTGACGCAGATGGCATTCACATTGGTAAAGATGATGAAGCAATTGAATCGGTAAGAGCCGCCGTGGGCAATGACATGATTATTGGCGTCAGTTGCTATAACGATATTCATCTGGCACATCGGGCAATTCAACAGGGTGCAGACTATATTGCCTTTGGCAGCTTCTTTGGCTCACAGATCAAACCCGATGCACCGCGAGCGACACCTGAACTAATTTCTCAGATTAAATCTCAGCACGCTATTCCCGTGTGCTGTATTGGTGGCATCACACGTCAAAATTGCGCGCCATTAATCACTGCCGGCGCAGATATGCTCGCCATCATTTCTGATATTTTTGCCGAACAGAATCATCAGTTGATTCATGACAGGTGCAGCGCGTATGTGAACGCGCTGAAAATACATCCCGCACACACCGAGTAATTTTTTCCCTGCTTCAATCTGTGCTCTAACAGGGTTAAATCACTTCGATTTCTTTTTTGGGTAACAGAAACAGTCAGAGGTATGATCATTCACCATACCCACTGCCTGCATAAATGCATAACAGATGGTTGAGCCAACAAACTTAAAGCCTCTTTTTTTCAGATCCTTACTCATTGCATCTGATTCAATCGTCATGGCCGGTACATCTGCCATGTTTTTCCAGCGATTGATTTTTGGCTTGCCACCAACGAACTGCCAGATGTAATCACTAAAGCTGCCAAACTCATCTCTCACCTGAAGAAACGCGTTTGCATTAATCACCGCGGCATTAACTTTAAGTTTATTTCTCACGATTCCCGGATTCTGTAACAGCTTTTCAATTTTCTTCGTCGAATATCGCGCTATTTTCTGCGCATCAAAACCATCGAATGCCTGTCGATAATTTTCACGCTTTCGCAAAATCGTAATCCAGCTTAGACCAGCCTGCGCACCTTCAAGAATCAACATTTCAAACAGATGCTGATCATCATAGCTGGGCACACCCCACTCCTGATCATGATATTGCTGGTAAAGCTCATCATCACCAGCCCAGGTGCATCGTTTTACTGTTTTAGCCATACCCTTACTCCCTCCATAAGATTAGCGGATTGCAGCTGCTTTTTATCAGCAAGGCTAATATAGCGCGTATTTTTCATGTAAAATAGCCGGCCTTTTGTTAATTGCGTGATCAGGTGCATTTGTATGTCTCAGAAACACTCTCAGGCCGAGCTTTTTAATCAGGCACAAACGGTTATTCCCGGCGGCGTCAATTCACCTGTCCGGGCGTTTAAAGGCGTTGGCGGCACACCGGTTTTTATTGATCGAGCAAAAGGCGCTTATATCTGGGACACAGACAATAAACGCTATATTGATTATGTCGGCTCATGGGGGCCAATGATTCTGGGCCATGCACACCCGGATGTCATTAAGGCGGTGAAAGATAGCGCCGAAAAAGGCCTGAGCTTTGGCGCACCAACCGCCATCGAAACTGAAATGGCCGAGCGCATCTGCCAGATCATGCCCTCCATAGAATCTGTACGCATGGTTAGCTCTGGCACTGAAGCCACCATGAGCGCAATTCGCCTGGCCCGTGGCTTTACCGGAAGAGACACCATTGTAAAATTTGAAGGCTGCTATCACGGCCATTCAGATTCACTGCTGGTCAAAGCCGGTTCTGGCGCACTGACGCTAGGCGTCCCCAGCTCACCCGGCGTACCCGCCTGTCTCGCAGAGCACACGCTGACGCTCACCTATAACGACATTGATCAGGTACGAGACACCTTCAAATCCATGGGCGATAAAATTGCCTGCATCATTGTTGAACCCGTCGCGGGAAACATGAACTGCATCCCGCCGGTTACAGGCTTTCACGAAGGCCTTCGTGACGTGTGTGATGAGTATGGCGCCGTACTGATTTTTGATGAAGTCATGACCGGTTTTCGCACAGCCCTCGGCGGCGCGCAATCTGTTTACAATATCAAACCCGACCTCACCACACTGGGCAAAGTCATTGGTGGTGGCATGCCAGTGGGCGCTTTTGGTGGCCGCAAAGATATTATGGAATACATTGCGCCTACCGGGCCGGTATATCAGGCTGGTACTTTATCGGGCAACCCGGTCGCCATGGCCGCAGGCCTGAAAACACTGGAACTGATTTCTACAGAAAACTTTTTCGAAAACCTGAACAGGAAAGTGAATACACTGGTTAGCGGCATTCTGGAAAAAGCGACAAAGCATAATATTCCAATGACGCACAATATTGTCGGCGGTATGTTTGGTCTGTTTTTTACCGAGGCAGAAACCGTGACTAATTTCGAGCAGGCTACTCAGTGCAACCTCGAACAGTTTAAAACGTTTTATCATGGTATGCTGGATCATGGCATTTACCTGGCACCATCAGCATATGAAGCGGGCTTTGTTAGCGTGATGCATAGTGATGAAGATATTCAGGCGACGATAGCGGCTGCCGACACTGTACTGGGGAAGATGTAATGTCAGCGACAACCTGCTATATCTATCGCTGTTCAGCCAAACCCGATATGTATATTTATCTGGCTGAAGAAAATGCTTTTGATAAAATTGATGCCGGACTGCTAAAGAAACTGGGTCAGTTAAGTTTTGCAATGACTCTCGACATTACCCGTGAAAGCAAACTGGCAAAGGAAGACCCTGAAAAAATTATTGAAAACCTCAACACGCAGGGCTTTCATCTACAGCTTCCATCAGAAACTTCAGTGGAAGAACTCATGGCCAAAATCAGCCAGTCTAAAAGCCACTAGTATCTACCCGGCTTACTACTGGTCGTGTAGATAAAAACAATATTATAATAAGCCACATACACTTCAGTTGCCTGATCATTTATGCAGGCGACTGATGTATCCATCGCAGCACTTTCACGCTGCCATTATTTTTTATTTTTGTATTAGGAAACATTTTTATGAGCACCGTTGTTATTCGCTTAATTATTACCAGCCTTATTACCACTGCTATCTCTACAGCAGTTGCTACACAACTTTTAACCGCAGAAACAATCACGACTAATCAAGGGTTTTTGACCCTGGCTGCACTTATTTTTGCCTCTACCATCATCACTGCATTAGTAAGCTCTAATGCGCCTAACCAAAAAACACAAAATAATCAAGAAAATTTAACAATTTCAGATAAAAATCGTGAATCGGGCACCGTTAAGTGGTTTAATACCAGCAAGGGATTTGGCTTTATCACCCGCGATAACGGTGATGACGTCTTTGTCCACTTCCGCTCGATTCGCGGCCAGGGCCATAGGACCCTGTTTGAAGGGCAGCGCGTTGAGTTCAATATCACCGAAGGTGATAAGGGGCTACAGGCAGAGGATGTTGCCATCGCCTCATGACACGTTGCTTTGATATGTCCAGGGACGAGCTATCAAAATCAAATGATAAATGTAAAGGTATATGTAAATGTCTGATCGTGTAACAGGAACCGTTAAGTGGTTTAACAATTCTAAAGGATATGGCTTTATTGAACGTGATACTGGAGATGATGTATTCGTACACTTCAGGGCTATCAGAGGAGATGGCTTCAGAACACTTAAAGATGGCCAGAAAGTTGAGTTCAATCTGATTGATAGCCAGAAAGGTTTGCAGGCTGAAGACGTTTGCAATACAGACGCATAAACTAAAAAAGGCTGGTTATTTTAACCAGCCTTTTTTGTGCTTGCTCTGTCATAGTTACAACGTAGTAACTCTACTTTAATTCAGCAACTATTACTCCCCCCATTTGGGTTGCAACTCTTGCTCTATATCCAGATGGTCAAGGATGCGTGCGACCATAAAATCGACAATATCATCGACTGATTGCGGGTGATTATAAAAACCCGGATTAGCCGCTAATATAACTGCATCCATACGCGATAGTTTTAGCATGTTCTCCAGGTGTATATCTGAGAACGGGGTTTCTCTTGGCACCAGGATAAGCTTTTTACGTTCTTTTAAAACCACATCAGCCGCTCTTTCCAGCAGGTTGGCACTCGCCCCTACAGCAATCGACGACAGGGTTCCCATAGAACAGGGACACACCACCATTGCATCTACCGAAGCAGAACCACTTGCAATCGGCGCAGCCCATTCAGACTCACCACACACTCTTAACTGCTTATCGTCCACACCATATCGCAAACACAGCTGCTTTGATAATTCATGGGTATTTGCTGGCCAGGATAATTCTGTCTCCATACTAATCACCACATGTGCGGCGCGTGTAACCAGAAGATAAACTTTATGCCCGTGGGTGAGTAATTGCTCTAGCAGTCGCACACCATACTGCACCCCGGATGCGCCACTCATTGCGAGTATGATAATTTTTTTATCCTTACTGGAATCCATAGCCGTGCCTTTTTAACTTTAAAAATTAGCTGCTTAATGCTTTGAGAATTAAAGAATGTATTCCGCCGAAAGCACCATTACTCATTACAAGTATATGATCCCCCGCCTGCGCCTGCTCCGCTAACAGACTAACGATTGCATCAATCGAACGCAGTAACTGTGCAGAACCTTGCACTTCATTAACGACAGACTGTATATCCCATTCCACATCAGCCGGTTGATAAATCAGCACTTCATCAGCATCAGCCAGAGAGGCCGCCAGTTGTTGCTTATGCACGCCCATGCGCATGGTATTGGAACGAGGCTCCAGCACTGCCCATATTTTTGATTGCCCCACCGCATCACGTAAACCCTGCAATGTTTCCCTGATTGCAGTTGGGTGATGCGCGAAGTCATCATATACCGTTATCTGCTTTACTTCTCCGATCACTTCCATGCGACGTTTAACGCCCTTGAAATATTTCAGCGCCTCGACAGACTGTGCAACCGGCACACCGACATGCTGCGCCGCTATAATCGCCGCCATTGCATTCATTCGATTATGCGGCCCGAGCAAATGACCTTCTACGCTTGCCTGCTTTTGCATGTTCAGTAATACATCAAACTGACGACCATCCGCCGATACATTATCTATTGCCCAGCCCTGACCTGATAACTGATTGGATGAGCTGGAAAACGGAGCAGTATGACTCCAGCAACCTTTTGCCAAAACATCATCAAGATTTTTTTCATCTGCATTCTGCACAATCAAACCATCACCCGGTACCGTTCTTATCAGATGATGAAACTGTTTTTTAATAGCATCTAAATCTTCAAAAATATCGGCATGATCAAATTCAAGATTATTTAAAATAACCGTGCGCGGATGGTAATGAACAAACTTCGAACGCTTATCAAAAAACGCCGTGTCATATTCATCTGCTTCAACCACAAAAAAACTGCCCTCACCTAAGCGTGCAGACACACCAAAATTTGCGGGCACACCACCGATTAAAAAACCGGGCTGTAAACCGGCATAATCAAGTATCCACGCGAGAATAGAACTGGTGGTGGTTTTGCCGTGAGTGCCCGCAACCGCGAGCACCCATTTATCTTTCAGTACATTTTCTGCCAGCCATTGCGGCCCCGAGGTATAGGGCATGTTTTTATTAAGCACATGCTCAATCGATTCATTACCTCGCGAAATAACATTTCCCACCACGACCTGATCCGGCTCCCCCAGTTCATTCGCCGCATATCCCTGAATCAGATCGATACCCTGCACTTCAAGTTGTGTGCTCATTGGTGGGTATACATTGGCATCTGACCCCGTCACTTGATGCCCGGCCTGTCTGGCCAGAACGGCAACGCCTCCCATAAAGGTGCCACAGATGCCTAAAATATGAATATGCAAATAACTGCTCCGCTTAATTATGTCTGGCGCTGCTTATTCAGTCAGGCCCGGAAAAAAGAATTCTTTTGATAGATAGGTCATCACGACATAACAAATTGTTAGCGCCATCGCGGCAAACAGCCTGATATTGAAGGACTCACGAAAAATATGCGCAATCACCGCCAGATTCCAGCTCACCATAATCAGTAACAGCATAGAGACGCTTGCCGGCACCTGCGCAGGATCTTCGATTCCCTGCAACTGATACAGAAAAGGCAGTGGTACCAATTGAAACAGGCTACCCACACCCGCCATTGCCGTTATCGACTGCACAAAGCGAGATGAAAGAGCAAATGCTTTTAAGCTGCCATACACAAACAGCAACATGACCAGCATATCAATTATCATGGCAACGATGGCCTGTGACAGACCAACGCTGATCGCCAGGCCCGGCAAGCCTGATAAGAAATAGGCCAGTAAACTGAGTTTCATTACAATAATCGAATAAGGCAAATCCTGTGGGCCTTTTTGTAATACCAGATTGCCCATTAATGCCTTAATAAAAAAATTCATAGTGTTATTCTAATTGTAATGTTGTAATAAAATGATGATTAATCCATGCCACAGCAGCCAATTGATATTTTTGGCAAAAGTCGGCTGAATCAAGGATAATTATAACCTCTATCTAACTCTCGGCAGCGACTCATTCAGAATTATATGAAACTCACCATAACACGGCCAGATGACTGGCATCTACATGTACGCGATGGCGAAATGCTCAAGGATATCGTGCCTTTCACTGCACGCCAGTTTGCGCGCGCAATCATTATGCCGAATCTTAACCCGCCCAATATCAACACAGCACAGGCACTGGCCTATCGTGAGCGTATATTAGCGGTGTTGCCCGAAGACAGCGATTTTAATCCATTAATGACACTGTATCTCACAGATAATACGCCGGCAGAGGAAATTGCTATTGCACGTGCAGCTGAGCATGTGCATGCGGTTAAACTCTATCCGGCAGGTGCCACCACCAACTCAGATGCAGGCGTAACAGACATAACTAAATGTTACAAAACGCTGGAAGCATTACAGAAACACAATATGCCGTTGCTGGTGCATGGTGAAGTCACCAACTCGGAGATAGATGTATTTGATAGAGAAAAAGCATTTATCGATCGTGTACTCATTCCTACACGTAAAGCTTTTCCGGAATTAAAAATCGTCTTCGAACACATCACGACCCGGCAGGCCGTAGATTATGTACTGGCTGAAGACGCGCACACCGCTGCCACCATCACGCCACAACACCTGCTATATAATCGCAATGCCATATTTGCTGGCGGCATTCGCCCACACTATTACTGTTTGCCCGTATTAAAACGTGAAGAACATCGACAGGCGCTGGTCGCCGCTGCCACCTCGGCAAATCACAAGTTTTTTCTGGGAACAGACAGTGCACCTCATGCGCAGGATAAAAAAGAAACCAGCTGTGGTTGCGCAGGCATCTTCTCTGCGCCCCTGGCCATTGAACTTTACGCACGCGTATTCGAAGAAAATAATGCACTGGATAAACTGGAAGGTTTCGCCAGTTTTTATGGTGCTGACTTTTATAATCTGCCCAGAAACACCGGTACGCTGACGCTGGAAAAGAAAGACTGGCAAGTACCCGAAAGCTATCCATTAGCCGATGGACGCATTGTGCCGTTGCATGCTGGTGGTACGGAACAGTGGAAGGCCCTTTAGTATTCTACTGCAACGCTATAGCCCTGCTTTTCCAGCAGGTGCAGCACACCGTTTTCTCCCGGCAAATGCAATGCCCCAATGGCAATAAAGGCCCGGCCCTTTTGCAGGTACGGTTGCATGCGTTCAGCCATGAGCTGATTGCGTTTATCCACCAGCCGCGCCATAAACAGATCATCAATTTCAGAATCTGCATACATGGCTGCCTGCTGAATCATTACCAGCTGTGCGAGATCACGCCGCAGATAAGCCGCCAGCATGTTATCCCACTGCGCATCGGTTTTGTCGATTTCTTCCACGGCTCGATTCAACAGCCATACCTGATCTGACAGGCTCACTTTATCAAACACATCTACCTGCTCCTGCGGCGTCTCCAGTCCTGCTACAGGAATACCTTTCTGCGTAGCACGGCGAAATAACTGCATATCCAGCGGCGGCGCTCCCATCTGCTGATCTGCTGGCATCATCAGGGTCATCAATACGGCCCATGGCTTCATATAGCGCACAGCCTCTTCTGTTAGCTGTAGACGTTTAGCGAGCAGACGATTTAATCGCTGGTAATCATCGGGCGACATAATAGCCGCCAGGCTATTACCATCATTAAAAAAACTGGCACTACTCACCAGGCCAATGGCCTTAAAATTCAGCAGCATTTCCATCACAAACTGCTGCGCATTAAGAAAAGCCGTTTCAACCTTTACAGGCAGGCTGGTGACTCGCTCATCACTTACATGCATGGTGCCAAACAGGTAACTGGGCCGAATGCCGGGCTTTTCAATTTTCCATAACAGGCCCTGGGGGTGTAGAATGTCAGGCTTATTTGTGGGTTCGGCCATAGACTGAGCCGAACAGAGTAACGGGGCACAGATAATACACAGTGAAATAACAGCAAATTTTTTGATCGTTTTCATCACACCTATATTACCTATTAGCTAAAGAATCTTCACCTTAATGACTATAAACACTGATAAACCAGCGCCCATGTCACGCCGCTTTCGCGGCTTTATGCCCGTTGTGGTCGATGTAGAAACCGGCGGCTTCGACGCAAAAAAGGACGCACTACTTGAAGTCGCTGCAGCGACACTCAAAATGGATGAAAACGGCATTATTGAGATCGACGACCAGATCTGCCGACATATTATGCCTTTCGAAGGCTCGAATATGGATCCAAAATCAATGGAAGTAAACGGCATTGATCCCTACCATCCATTTCGCATGGCGGTTGATGAACCCAAGGCACTCAATGAAATATTCAAGTTTATCCGTGACAGCCTGAAAAAAAATCAGTGCAAGCGCGCCATTATGGTAGGCCATAATACCGCGATGGATATTGGTTTTATTAATGCCGCCGCAGAACGCTGCAAAATAAGTCGCAACCCTTTTCATCCTTTCAGTACCTTTGATACGGTATCTTTTGCGGGTTTAGCTTACGGACAGACTGTACTTTCCAGAGCCGTACAGGCAGCGGGTATCGACTGGGATAACGATCAGGCTCATTCGGCCAGTTACGATACGTTAAAAACCGCTGAGCTGTTCTGTAATATCGTTAATCGCTGGCGCAAAACCAATGGCATGGTTTGGACTACACAAATAGATGATTGATGATAAAATGCGGCGCAGAATTAGCCACTTCTGCTTCACATGAAGGCAAAAGTGCTGAAATACCCGTTGATGTGGACTATCGATGGACAGGGAGCTGTGAATTTGTTGCGCAATACTCAAAAATTAATGTCAACATTCCACAGTCAGTAAAAGCAGCTATAATTTACTGGGATTAACACATGGATCCAGCATATTCGCGCCTGGGGCACCTGGAGCGATACAATAAATACAGGGCACGCAGTAAACCACTTATGTCTAATAAAGACGTTTCCATCATCATTGTTGATGACATGCAATTCAGCCGCGTGGTTATTCAGGCCGCTTTAAAAAAAGCCGGCTTCAGTAATATTCGCGTGTCAGATAGCGCTCAGAAAGCACTACAGATGATGCAGGAATCACACGCCGATGTGGTGCTTGCAGACTGGGTGATGCCTGAGATGGATGGCCTGGAGCTCACTGACAATATTCGTCAGCGCGATGAAGAGAATGGCCTTTATACCGCTGTGATTCTATTCACAGCACAGGAGGGTATCGAGCCACTGGTTGAAGCCTTTGATCGCGGCATTGATGACTACATCAAAAAGCCGCCTAACCCACAGGAACTGGCGGCACGCGTTAATGCGGCAGCACGTATCGCTGCACTGCAAAATGATTTACTGGAAACCTCGCAGCAACTTGAGGACACGGTAAAGCATCTTGAAGAAATGGCGCTCACCGACCCTCTCACCGGTGTTGGTAATAGAAGACTCCTTTCAAGACAACTGGAATATCATTTACTGGATGCTTCAGCTCGCCAGGGTGGCGTCTGCTTTGTCATGCTCGATATCGATCACTTTAAGGTCATTAACGATACATACGGACATGATATTGGTGATGAGGTACTCGTTGGCTTTACCCGTCGTATTCGACGCACGGTAAGACCCACCGATCTGGTGGCTCGCATGGGCGGAGAAGAGTTCGGCATCATTATGCATTACACCCGTGCTGAAAATTTCCGCCACTCAACGCTTGAGCGATTACTGAACAACATCAATCAACGCCCGTTTAAAACATCGGTGGGCGACCTGCCTATCACAGCATCTATTGGTGTCTGTTTTTATCGGGGCCTGGAAGCACAACCATCCGTACAGAATCTGATCAAGTGCGCCGATGAAAAACTATATGAAGCCAAGGCGAATGGCCGAAACCAAATCGTCTTTTAGGCGTTAAGATTGCTAACAACGAAAAAGGCACACCAGCCGGTGTGCCTTTTTTGATTGCCGATAAAGCCGCCTGAATTAACTAGGCGACTGCCTCATCAACCATTTTTTTCAGCTCGCCTTTCTCAAACATCTCAATCGTGATATCGCAACCACCAATCAGCTCACCATTAATGTACACCTGCGGGAAGGTTGGCCAGTCTGCATAACGCGGCAGGTTCTGAAAAACTTCCTGGTCAGCCAGTACATTACAATAGCCAAACTCCTTACCACACTGCTTTAACGCTTCTGCTGTACGGCTGGAAAAACCACATGAGGGGAACTGAGGAGTGCCCTTCATAAAAATAAATACCGGATGCTTTTTAACGGCTTCGTCAATTCGCTCCATTACGTCCATAGGTCACCTCAAAAATATCGAATAAATACCAAGTGCTGTATATCGGGTCAATTGTAGATCTTTCAAGTACCTTATAACACCCTTGCTTACAGGGGGTTTATCAATACAGCTAGCGCAGGCCATCCACATTGCGCTGCAACCACATCTCCAGTAATGCCAGGTGCCATAATTTGCTGCCCTGCAAACGGGTATGGTAATCCTCGGGGCTGGCCAGCAGTTTCTCAACATAAGCGGCATCAAACAGACCCCGCTGCCTTGCTGCATCACTGTGTAGAATCTCCTGCATAAACCCCAGAAATTCGCCACGAACATATTTCAACGCCGGCACCGGGAAATACGCCTTGGGTCGATCGATCACCGGATCAGGGATCAGCCCGCGTGCAATTTTTTTCAGCACATGCTTACCACCGGACTGTAATTTCATTGCCGGCGGCATACTGGCAGCCAGCTCTACCAGCTGGTGATCCAGAAAAGGCACGCGCGCTTCCAGCCCCCAGGCCATGGTCATATTATCCACGCGCTTTACCGGATCATCGACAATCAGTGTGGTTACATCCAGTTTCAGGACTTTATCTAAATACTCATCCGCATTGCCTTTAGCCAGCAGCTGACTAATCAGCTTGCTCGTGTGATCATCACCGCGATATTTTTCAGCGACTGTTTGCAAGTATTCATCATGATCACGATCGAAATAGCGTGACGCAAAGCGCTGCAAATCATCTTCACCCTGAGCTTCATGCATTTGTGGGTACCAGAAATAGCCCGCAAACACTTCATCTGCGCCCTGCCCACTCTGCACCACTTTTACCTCTCGCGACACCTGCTCAGATAGCATATAAAACGCGACCGCATCCTGACCCACCATAGGCTCTGCCATGACATCGACCGCATCTGGCAGATAATCCAGCACCTTGTCATTACGAATAAAAAACTTGTGATGATCTGTCGCAAATTTTTCGACCACCTGATCAGAGAACTCGAACTCATTGCCTTTTTCTTCCGGCTGATCTTCAAAACCCACGGTGAATGTTTTTAAGTTACCCACTCCGGCTTCAGACAACAGCCCCACCAGCAAACAGGAATCCAGACCGCCTGACAGCAAAACCCCCACCGGCACATCGGCAATGGTCTTGCGTTTTTCAACAGCGGACTTTAAAGATTCATGAATCGCATCCGTCCATTCCTGCTCGTCCATTTTTTCTGCGGGGCGCACCGCACTGAGTGTCCAGTATTCGCGCTCGGCACAGCTGCCATCGGGTTTGAAACACATACAATGGGCCGGGCGCATTTTCTGAATGCCGTTAAGGATAGTGTGTGGCGCCGGGATCACCGCATGCAGTGTCAGCTGGTGATGCAGACCGATGGGGTTAATGGATGTATCAATGTCTCTGGTTGCCAGCAATGCCTGAGCGTTAGATGCAAACAGCAAACGTTTGCCATTGAAGGAATAATACAGCGGCTTGATGCCCATGCGATCGCGGCCTAAAAACAGGCTCTGCTTACGCATATCCCAGATAGCAAAGGCAAACATACCGTGCAATCGCTCGACACAGGCCTCACCCCATTCCGCATACGCTTTGAGAATGACTTCTGAATCACCGCTGGAGAAAAAACGATAACCTTTACTCTGCAGCTCGGAACGCAGCTGTGGAAAATTATAAATAGTGCCATTAAACACCATTGCCAGCCCCAGTTGCTGATCAATGAGTGGCTGGTTTGCATGCTCAGATAAATCGATAATCGCCAGACGACGATGCCCCAGCGCGACCGGGCCATCTGAATAGGAACCCCCATGATCCGGGCCGCGACGCTCCAGTTGCGCCATCATGGTATGTGTCAGCGCCAGATCCGGCGCCTGATCATCAAAGCGAAACTCACCACAAATGCCACACATAACACACCTTATTCGTTGATTCGCCCAGGTACTGCAAGCACTTAAAACAGCTGTTCTGGAATTACATTTTTATTGTTTGTACTCGATGGCAGCCTGTCTGCAGCAACAGCCTGTGGCGCCATTTCCGCACGAAATATTTCAAATACAACATTGGTATCGGCAGCGTTTGCCAGCTCACCGGTTTCTGCATTTATTTTGACATTCACCAGACCTTCCGGGCGCTGCATTTCGGTTTCTGGCATATTATTCAGAGCGGTACGCATAAACTCAACCCACATGGGTAAAGCGGCTTTAGAACCCGTTTCATAATTACCCAGAGACAACTGCTGTTGATCGAAGCCAACCCATACCGTTGTCACCAGCTTGTGATTGAAACCATTGAACCAGGCGTCTCGCTGATCATTGGTGGTACCGGTTTTACCGTGCAGGTCATTACGCCCCAGGGCTCTGGCGCGGCGTCCTGTACCTCGGTTAATCACATCCTGCATAATCGAGTTCATTATGTAAACAATCCGCTCATCCAGCGCGCGCTCTGCCTGCTTTGGCAACTTATAACCCAGTCCAGTCTCAGACATGACATTTTCATTTGACTGATTTTCCAGCGACTGCCCCAGCAGTTGCTCCTCTCTCTGTAAGGCATCGACCGCATCACTTTTAACCGGTGTAATGCCCTTTGCCTGCAGCTCACAGCTCACACAGGCAATTTCAGGATCTGCTTCAAACAGAATGTTGCCATTCAGATCTTCTATGCGCTGAATAAAATAAGGCGTAATGCGATAGCCACCATTGGAAAAAGTAGCAAAGCCACTGGACAACTGCAACGGACTAAACTCACCCGTCCCCAGCGCCAGTGATAAATCACGCGGCAACTGGCTCGCATCAAAACCAAAACGCCCTGCAAATTTAATCGCATAGGACACACCAATCGAACGCAGGATTCTGATAGATACCAGGTTGCGAGACTTCACCAGTGCGTCCCGCAGACGGGTTGGCCCAAAAAACTTACCACTGTAGTTTTCCGGGCGCCATGTGCCTTCCAGAGCCGGATCATGAAACACCACCGGCGCATCATTAATAAGTGTTGCCGCAGTATACCCCTTGTTTAGAGCTGCACTGTATACAAAAGGCTTGAAACTGGAACCTGCCTGACGCCGCGCCTGTACTGCGCGATTAAACTTGCTGTGATGAAAATCGAAACCGCCCACCAATGCCTGTAACGCACCATCATTTGAACGCAGACTGGTTAAGGCGCCCTGAACTTCCGGTATTTGCCCCAGTTTCCAGCTACCTTCTTCCTGATAAATACGCACCACATCTCCCGGCTGCAAGATGTCAGTCGCCAGTTCCGGTGCCGCACCCTGTTTATTGCGATCAATAAACGGCTTCGCCCAGCTTAAACCATCCCAGTCGAGGTTGATCAGACGTCCACCCTTAAGATACAGGCGCGCCGTCTGCTCACCCACATCGACCACCAGTGCGGGATGTAATCCTCCCACGACATTCATCTCATCCACGACAGAATCCCACAGGTCTTCTACCGATTGCATATAGTCCGGCCGAGCCGCTTCACTGATATCTACCTGTTTCTCCGGCCCCCGGTAGCCATGTCGAATATCGTAGGCCTGCAAAGCATGTCGCACACTTTCGTTCGCGGCTTTCTGCAATCGACCGTCAATGGTCGTAATGACATTAATCCCTTTGGTATAGGCTGTATCACCAAACTGGCGACTAATTTCATAGCGCACCATTTCCGCCACGTATGAAGCCGAGACATCCAGTGGTGAATCATGATAGCCTGCGGTGGCTGGTTGAGCACGTGCAAAGCGCATATCTGATTCACTAATATAACCAATATCCAGCATTCGTCTGAGCACATAATTACGGCGAGTTATCGCACGATCTGGATTAACAATGGGATTGTATCGAGAAGGCGCCTTGGGCAACCCTGCAATCATCGCGACCTGTGCCAGATCCAGCTCATCCAGCGACTTGCCGTAATACACCTGAGCCGCTGCGGCCACACCATAGGCCCGGTTACCCAGATAAATTTTGTTCAGATACAGCTCCAGCACCTGATCTTTGCTCAGCTGCTGTTCAATTTTCAGAGCCAGAAAAATTTCGTTGAGTTTGCGCGCAAAGGTTTTTTCACTGCTCAGATAAAAGTTTCTCGCCAGCTGCATCGTAATGGTACTACCGCCCTGACCACGCTCACCGGTTGTCACCAGCACCATTGCCGCACGCAGAATCCCCTGATAATCAACACCTGGATGCTCGTAGAAACGGTCATCTTCCGCTGCCAGAAAAGCCTGCCTGAGCTTTAAGGGAATCTCGTCTATAGCTTTGGGTGAACGACGTTTTTCACCATATTCCGCAATTAATCCACCCTCTGCACTATATATACGTAGCGGAACCTGCAGTTGAATATCACTCAGGCCTTCAATTGACGGGAGCTTTGGCTCCAGATAAAGGTAAAGCGCAATAAGTACCGCAAAGCCCAAAGTGAGAACGGAGAAAAAAATTTTCGAACTGATTCGAAGAATTTTTAAAAATTTTTGCATATTATTTGATTCACCTTTCAGCGCCCCACGCATTAAATTCCACCCGGGTAGCTCAAATTTAAATGATAACCCAGTCAAAATTGGCTTATTTTTCAGCCACCTAGTGCCAGGATGTGTCGATCAGATCGCAAAATCGGCCACTCAGGAAGAAAAAAAGTGGCAAATAGACATATAAATACATGTACGAATTATAGTCTTAGATTGATTTTCAAGCGACAGGATTTTAAAAATAGACTAGTATTATTCGATACTTGCAGCTAGTATTTAATGCAAAACCACACAAAAGAACTATAACTACTTATTACATATAGTGGATTGAGAGGAACGCGACGTGTTTCAACTGAAACGCAAGAAACCTTCATTACTGGGAATAGACATCAGTTCGACTTCTGTCAAGCTGGTAGAACTATCGCAAACGGAAACCGGCTATCGGGTTGAGAGCCTTGCCGTTGAACCATTACCAGCCAATGCAGTTGCAGAAAAAAACATCGAGGACGTAGAAGCTGTTGGTGAGACTTTATCCCGGGCGATTAAAAAGTCCGGCACCAAGTGCAGGCTTGCAACATTAGCCGTACCCGGCTCATCTGTTATTACCAAAGTGATTACCATGCCCGCGAGTCTTAGCGATAGCGAGATGGAAACACAGATCGAACTTGAAGCTGATCAGTACATTCCTTACCCACTTGAAGAAATCAATCTGGACTTTCAGGTACTGGGCGAGACTCAGGGCAACCCGGAAACCGTCGATGTACTGCTCGCCGCTTCACGCAGCGAGAACGTAGAAACCCGTACCGCCATTGCAGAAATTGCCGGCCTGACGACCAAAATCATTGATGTTGAAGCCTACACGATTGAAAAGGCAGCTCAATTACTGACGGCGAGACCTCAGGCTGTAGCCACTGAGGATAATGAAGACGAGGATAATCAACGCCCTGCCGAATCATTCGTTTTAGCGGTACTTGATGTAGGTGCCACTATGACCAGCCTTAATGTCATAGAAAACAATGAGCTCATTTATACTCGCGAACAGGCATTTGGCGGCAAACAGCTGACCGAAGAAATTATGCGCCGTTATGGCCTGGCCTATGAAGAGGCTGGTCGCCTGAAAAAAGTCGGCGGTTTACCCGATAACTACATTCCTGAAGTTCTAGAACCTTTCAAGGAAAATATGGCTCAACAGGTGAGCCGATTTTTACAGTTTTTCTATACTGCCGGGCAACACGAGTCTGTAGACATGATTGCTCTGGCCGGAGGCTGCGCCTCAATACCCGGCATTGATGAACTCATCTCGACTCAACTCGGAGTCGAAACCATTATTGCCAATCCGTTCGCAGAAATGGACTTATCAAATAAAGTGAATTCACAGGCATTAAGCAATGACGCACCTGCACTAATGATTGCCTGCGGACTGGCCATGAGGAGTTTCGACTAATGGCGCAAATTAACTTATTACCCTGGCGTGAAGAACTACGCAAAGAACAGACTAATCGGTTTCTGGTTATGCTGGGCCTATGTCTGGTACTGACCATTGCCATTATTGGCGTGATTCATTTCAATATTGCCGGAATGATTGATCATCAGGTTCAACGCAACAAAATTCTCAAAGACGAAATTCAACGACTGGATATCGAACTGATTAAAATTCAGGGCCTGGAAGAAACCAAAGCGAAATTATTATCTCGCATGGAAATCATCCAGTCGCTACAGCAAAAACGCCCACAAGTTGTTCACCTGTTTGATGAAATTGTAAATACAGCACCCGAAGGATTGCATATCACGGAATTAACACAAACCGGTGTTAACGTTACCCTTCATGGCGTTGCAGAATCAAATGGTCGTGTATCGGCCTATATGCGCAACATTGATAACTCGGACTGGATGACCAAACCACGCTTGCAGGTTATTGAAAGTATCCGTGAAGACGGTCGTGGCAGCCAGTTTATTCTAGTGGCACAACAATCTTCTCCAACCACTGATGAAAATAAAGCTGGGGAACGCTAATGGACCTGTCAAAACTTAATGAAATAGACCTCAGTAACATTGATGTAAACGACATCAAGAAAATCGGCAGCGCCCCCGGCATTGTTAAAGGCATGCTGATTTTTGTGCTATGTCTGATTGTGGGCGGTGCGGGCATATTCTTTGACACCAACAAGCAACTTGATGAACTTGAAAAGAAAGAAAAAGAAGAGCTTTCCCTGCGAAGCACCTTTGACGAAAAACAAAGTAAGGCAGCCAATCTGGAAGCCTATTCGCAGCAGCTGGATGAAATGAAAAAATCATTCGGCGCGTTATTACGACAACTGCCAAATAAAACAGAAATTGAATCGTTATTAACCGATATTTCTCAAACTGGCATAGCTGCCGGCCTGGAAATTGAATACTTCAAACCCGAAGGACTTTCTCCGAAAGAATTCTATGCCGAGTTCCCTATCAAGTTACGAGTAACCGGACGCTACCATCAGTTTGGTAAATTTGTCAGCGGTGTTGCAGCACTGCCCCGGATCGTAACCATGCGAGATATCAGCATTAAAAAAGCAAAAGACTCTGGCGTATTGCTACAAATGGAAGTAACCGCCGTGACCTATCAATACCTAGATGAACAAGAGGATGTTTAATTATGTCCTTTAAACACACTTATATCGCACTGCTTCTGGTTACTGGTCTCTCGGCATGTTCGCAAAGCAATGAAGATCTGTACAATTTCATTGAAGAAACCAAATCCAAGCACCTGGGTAGCGTACAACCCCTGCCTACATTTGAGCCTTATAAAAACTTCACCTATCCGGCAGCAGACTTACGCGATCCGTTTGAGCCTACATTTGAAGCAGAAGTTGGGCAGAGCACCAGCAACTCTGATTTACGCCCAAATGCTAATCGCCCGAAAGAGCCGCTGGAAACTTACCCGCTGGATACACTGCGCATGGTAGGCATACTGGTACAGAACGAAAACACATGGGGGCTGGTAAAAGACCCAAACAATGTAGTGCACCGAGTACAAACAGGGAACTATGCTGGACAGAATGAAGGCCAGATAATCTCTGTTGACGAAAAACAAATAGATATTGTTGAAATAATACCTGATGGCCTGGGGGGTTACATAGAACGTACCGCTTCACTGGCCATTGGTTCAAAATAAAAGAGTATGGAGCAATCATGAAAAGCTTATTTACACGCATTAAAAGCTCAATGCACAACAGAATAGTTTTCAGCTTCATGCTGATGATGTTAGCCGGCGTCAATCTGCAATCAGTCAGTGCAAACACCATTAACATCGAAGAGGTGACCTATACCTCACTGCCCGGCAACCGACTGCAGATTAATGTTCGCATGAACGAGCTAGCAGAAAAACCGCTTAGCTTTAATATTGATAATCCAGCGCGTATCGCTTTCGACTTTAAAAACACAAAAAGCAACCTGTCAAAACGCAAACAGCAGGTGGGTATTGGTGTTGCTCAATCACTGACCACTGTAACGGTTAAAGACAAGACACGCATGATTCTGAATCTGACAGAAATGGTACCGTACAATGTATCAGTCAACAGGGATACTGTTTCTATTACCCTGGAAAGCGAATCTTCCAGCGCGAATACAGGCAAACGTGGCACACTAGCTCAGATGACAAACAGTCGAGACATCAGTCATGGCAAAGCGATCTCAAAAATTGATTTCCGTCGTGGCGACAAAGGCGAAGGCCGTGTATTAATTCACTTAACCGAAGCTAATATCCCTATGGATATCAGCAAAGAATTCGGCAAGATTGTGGTTAGCTTTACCAATACCGACATTCCTAAAGAACTACACCAGCGTCTGGATGTTGTTGACTTTGCAACGCCAGTCAAAGCCATCGACAGTTTTAAAGTAGATGGGAATGCCCGTATTCTCATCGAGCCCACCAGTGATGATTTTGAACATCTGGCCTATCAAACTGATAAATTATTTACGATAGAGTTTATTCCTGTTTCTAAAGAAGAGCTGGAAGAACAGAACAAGGCGAAATTCGGCTACACGGGTGAGCGCTTATCACTGAACTTCCAGGACATTCCTGTACGTGCCGTACTGCAGTTAATTGCAGACTTCACCGGGCTCAATGTTGTGGTAAGTGACTCGGTGGATGGCAACCTCACATTACGCCTGAAAAATGTTCCATGGGATCAGGCACTGGATATTATCCTCAAAGCGAAAGGCCTTTCCAAGCGTGAGTCCGGCAATGTTATGCTGATTGCACCGAGCGAAGAAATCGCCGCTCAGGAAAAGCTGGACCTGGAAGCACTACAACAGGTAACCGAACTTGCGCCTATTCGTAGCGCATTCTTTGAAATTAATTTCGCCAAAGTAAAAGATCTGGCACAGTTATTTGAAGGCGGCGGTGAAGAAGGTGCACTTAGCCTGTTATCACCTCGCGGCAGTGTCATCATGGATGAACGCACCAACACGCTTATCGTAAAAGATACAGACAGCGTTATTTCCGAAATAAGACGCACACTGGCCAAACTCGATATTCCTGTTCGCCAGGTATTAATAGAGTCGCGCATTGTTATTGCAACTGACGATTTCAAGAAAGAACTTGGCGTAAGATTTGGTGCAACTGCAGCACAAATTGATGGATCAGATGGCTTTAGTGCCTCTTCAGGTACTTTCACTGCAACCAATACAATAGCAAATAGCGGCATCGATAATATCTCAGCTAATAACAACCCTGGCCCTCTTGCCATACCAGGAGGCGCTGAACGACTGAACGTTAACCTGCCCGCCATTGGTGCGACCGGTAGCATTGCATTCACTGTTTTAAGTGGCGGCAACTTACTCGACCTTGAACTGTCTGCGCTACAGGCCGAAGAAGTGGGTGAAATCGTTTCCAGCCCACGGGTTGTAACATCGGATAGACATGAAGCCTTTATTGAACAGGGTGTAGAAATTCCATACCTGTCAGCGACTTCTAGTGGCGCGACACAGGTTGAATTCAAGAAAGCCGTTCTAAGTATTAAAGTGACTCCGCAAATCACGCCAGATGATCGCATCATTATGGATCTTTCTGTGAACAAGGATGCGGTAGGCCAGGTGTTTGCGAACATTCCAAGTATTGATACCCGTCAGGTAACCACTCAGGTATTAGTCGATAATGGTGACACCATTGTTCTGGGTGGTATTTATGAAACAGAAACACGTAACGAGCTGGATAAAGTTCCAGTACTCGGTGATCTCCCACTCATCGGCTCAATGTTCAGGCACTCGGCCGAAACCATTGAAAAGCAGGAGCTCTTAATATTTGTGACGCCTAAGATCTTAAAAGACGCGTTATCTTTATAGACAATGCGTAAATAAAGCAGAATGTTTTTGATTATTTTGGCAACGACAAACATGCAAAACATGAACAAACCATCAAGCACTATAAGGAATACAATAGCCCTGCAATGTAACATCATTTATGACATGCAGTGGGACATTGAAATTGAGGTTGAGACAATATGAAACTAGTAAAATATTTTGGCCTACTATTTGGGTTACTATGCCTGCTTTTAACGCAGTCCTGTGCAAACGATGGCAGCCCATTTGCACCACCACCTGATGGTGAAGTACGCATTGGCTCAGGCACAGGCACCAGTTTTGTAGACGGCGCTATTGAGCTGGAAAATGCGTCCATACCTGCCAACGGCAGCACCACTGTATCCGTAAACTTTGTTGACTCCGATGGAGCGCTCGCAAACATCAACGGGGATGTCGTATTTACCTCAACCTGTGCAGATTTATCTCAGGCAAGCTTCACGAATGCCACAGTACAAATCGCTTCTGGTTCAGCCAGCACAACCTATACAGATCAGGGTTGCACAACAATAGATACACTTACAGCCACCGCCACACTGGATGATGAAACGGAGCTTACCGCAAGCAGTACACTCACTATTGCTGCATCAACTCAGGGCAACACCATTATTCTCTTCACATCTGTGGATCAGAGCACCATCGCACTTGCAGGTACCGGCATAAGCACTGGAATACCTGAAGTCAGCAATATCTTATTTACCGTACAGGATTCATTGGGAAACACCATTTCAAACGAAGCCATTACTTTTTCTATTAGTTCTCAGGCAACAAGTGCCGGCATTAGGCTGCAAACCGCAAGCTCAACCAGTAATTCCAGTGGTGAAGTAACAGCTACAGTACAATCGGGTACTGTAGCAACCTCATTCCGTGTAACGGCTACGGTCACAAACAATACGGCATTGTCCACTCAATCTACACCTATCGTGGTAGCCACTGGCCTGCCAGACGTGGACAGTTTTAGCTTATCCGCGACTGAACTGAATCCAAGAGCATGGAACGTAGATGGAAAGCAGGTTACTGTAACTGCTCGAGTTGGCGATCGATTTAACAATCCAATACAAGACGGCACACAAATTTTATTCACAACGGAACTTGGTCAAGTAGAGCCCAGTTGCACAACATCTGGCGGCAGCTGCTCTGTACAGTGGACCAGCTCCGACCCAAGGGGCACTTCTGGTGCTGGCTCAAATGCAGGACGCACAACTATTCTGGCAACAGTCGATGGAGAGGAGTCATTCCAGGATAACAACTCCAATGGCTTTTTTGACGATGGAGACTTTTTATTCAGAGACAATGATAATACCGGCAACGAAACTGCTGGCGACGATATCTTCGACATGACAGAAGCATTCCTGGATATTAACGAAAACGGCACCCACGATGCGGGTGAGTTTTTCTATGAAACAGACTCGCCTGCCGATGGCTTTTCAATTGCAGATGGACTGTATAATGGCCCTGGCTGTCAACACACCTCGCTATGTAACACGACTAAAACTACAATTAAAGTAAGTGACAGCCTGGTTTTGGTGATGGCTGAAAACACACCTGATATACTAAAAGCAGGTTCCGGCGCCTCACTTGATAATATATGCGACCCATGTGGAACTGTAACATTAGGAGCTGTGGGAGCAACCGCCATTAACTACAACTTTACGATTGTGGGTAATACTAATAATCAGGTTTTACCCGGAGGTACTACGGTTGATTTTACTGCAACAGGCACAACGATACAGGGCACCACTAGCTTTACAGTACCTAATACTAATACGAATTCATTAACGACAAGTGCAACTGTATTCTCAGTTACTCTCGTCAGCGATGGAACCCCAAGTTCCTACTTGCTGGAAATAAAGGTTACGACACCTGATAGCGGCCCTGTAACTACACTTGTTGCAACAGGTAGCGACAGCTAATAATTCCTAAGCTGCGATAAACGGCTTCTGTTAAACTAGCCGCTGCATGAATAAGCAAAACATCTTCCTCATTGGCCCCATGGGTGCGGGTAAAACCACCATGGGGCGTCAGATAGCCAAACGCCTGAATATGGCGTTTGAAGATAGTGATCATGCTATCGAAGCACACACCGGCGTCGACATTCCCCTGATATTTGAAAAAGAGGGTGAGGATGGCTTTCGTAAGCGTGAAATATCCATTATTGACGAGCTTACCCAGCAGAATAATCTGGTGCTGGCCACTGGCGGAGGCGCCATTCTTGCTGAAGAGAATCGCCAGCATCTGAAAAACCGAGGTATCGTAATCTACCTGCACAGCGATATTAAGTATTTGATTGATCGCACTCGTCATGATAAAAATCGCCCTTTACTGCAAACAGCCGACCCCGCCGCTACGCTGCGCGAACTCATGATTATTCGTGAACCGCTGTATCGGCAAACCGCAGATATTGTTATTAATACCGGGCAACAGTCGATACGCACCGTGATAAATACTATCTTGGAAAGAATTAAAAAGTTTCAGGACACTACTAAATGATTACATTGAAAGTTAATCTGGGAGACCGAAGTTATCCTATCTGTATTGGGCAGAACCTGCTCTCACAGAGTGAGCTGATCACTCAGCATATACCGGGCAACAGCACCCTGATTGTTACTAACGAAACAGTTGCACCCCTGTATCTTGAGAAAGTTGAAAACTCGCTCAACGATATCCGCCACCAGTCACTGGTACTGCCAGATGGTGAAGAGCATAAAAACCTGGATGTACTGAATACTATTTATGATTTCCTGTTAAAAAACCGCTTCGATCGTAACACCACATTAATTGCACTGGGTGGTGGTGTTATTGGAGATATAACCGGATTTGCCGCCGCCAGCTATCAACGTGGCGTGCATTTAATTCAGATACCCACAACACTGCTTTCACAGGTTGACTCATCCGTTGGCGGCAAAACTGCAGTGAATCACCCGCTGGGGAAAAACATGATCGGTGCTTTCTATCAGCCTAAAGCGGTTATTGCCGATACATCGACTCTCGACACTCTGGAAGATCGTCAATTAAGCTCCGGTCTTTCCGAAGTCATCAAATACGGACTGATTAGAGATCCTGAGTTTCTTGAATGGCTGGAAGACAATATAGATAACCTGATTGATCGCGATCCAGATGCACTCGCTTATGCCATTGAACGCTCATGTAAAAACAAGGCCGAAGTCGTTGCAGCCGATGAGAAAGAAAGTGGCCAGCGCGCACTACTCAACCTTGGTCACACATTTGGTCACGCGATAGAAGCCGGCATGGGTTATGGTACATGGCTACATGGCGAAGCTGTTGCTAGTGGAATGGTCATTGCAGCCAGAGTTTCCAGTAAACTTGGCTGGCTCAGTGAGCAGGATGTAGATCGCGTCATTAATATAATCGAGCGAGCTCATCTACCCGTAAAGGCCCCGGAGAAAATGTCAGCGGATCGTTTTCTGGAGCTTATGGCCATTGATAAAAAAGTATCAGATGGCATATTAAAACTGGTTCTATATAAAGGTATCGGCAAGGCGGTCATCACCAAGGATTACACCGAGACCGTTCTAAGAGAAGCGATTTCAGAAAGTTATTAATCTGAAATGATGAGTTAGTTGCAGGCAAAGCGAGCACACACATGCAGAATGGATACGATCTACACAATCTGGCAGCCTATGCATGCAGTGAAGCAACTTCGCGTGGACGATTGCATGCAGAACCTGATCCTGTGCATCGCACACAATATCAGCGTGATCGCGACAGAATTATTCATTCGTCCGCATTCCGACGCCTCGAATACAAAACGCAGGTTTTTGTAAACCACGAAGGCGATCTGTTTCGTACGCGCCTGACTCACTCCCTCGAAGTGTCTCAGATTGCTCGCTCCATTGCACGCAAGCTTAACCTGCATGAAGATCTGGCCGAAACCATTGCCATTGCGCACGATCTTGGCCATGCCCCTTTTGGCCATGCCGGGCAGGATGCACTTAATCACTGCATGAAAAACTACGGCGGCTTTGAACATAATTTACAATCGCTCCGCGTAGTTGATGAACTTGAAGAAAAATACGCAGAATTCCCCGGTCTTAATCTGAGTTTTGAATCTCGCGAAGGCATACTCAAGCACTGCTCAAATAAAGACGCAAAAAAACTCGGCGATCTCGGGCAGCGTTTTCTAAAAAAACATCAGCCAAGTCTTGAAGCACAAGCCTGTGATAAGGCGGATGAAATCGCCTATAACAATCACGATATTGATGATGGCGTAAGATATGGCTTAATTACTATTGAGCAACTTCTGGAAACGCAGTTATTTCGCGAGCAACACGAACTTGTGATGCAAAAATACCCAAAGATTTCCAGCACCTGTCTTATCCATGAAGTTATTCGACGCATGATCAGCCGCATGGTGGTCGACCTTATCGACACCAGCCGTAATCACATAGAGTCTCTTAATCTATCTCACCCGGATGATGCCCGCAAACAGAAAAAATACATTGTTGGCTTTAGTGAGAACATGCAACAGCAAACATTAGAACTCAAACGCTTCCTGATGAAGAACCTGTACCGACACTATCGCGTACAGCGCATGACAACAAAAGCCGAAAAAGTTCTAACCGCTCTGTTTGATGCCTTTATTAATGACCAGCGCATACTACCGCCTGACGCCTTAAAACACTGTCACCAGTTAAAAGATAAAATGGGAGATAATGGCATTGCCCGAGGCGTTTCCGATTATATTGCAGGCATGACTGATCGTTATGCTATTGTTGAATACGAACGTATCTTTAATCCACGACAGTTATCGTTTGCCAACCTTATTCCATAAAGTTACCGACCATGGCTCGCAATAAAAAAATGCAGGAAAACACCTCAATCGATTGCTCCTTAAATCAGGATACACTTGATTTTCTTAAGCTCAGTAAGCAGCCATTTGGACCGGAAATTCTTTCCAGTAACACCTACTTCAATTCACCCGAGCTCGAAAAAATATCTGAAACGCTGAAATATCAGGCTCAGTTTAGCGATTTACTGCTCATCGTAGAGGGTGTCTATGGCTCGGGGAAAACATCACTTTATCGACAGCTGATTCAAACAGATATTCCCAACATTAAACTACTGCCTGTGCAGGCCGAAGCCACTGACACCCTGACTCAGATTCAGCAGAAAATCTCGATTCACCTGGAGGATCTGGGTGACGCAAACCATCTGGACAGTAATTTAAAAAGCCTGCAAAGTTTTGATCAGACACCCCTGCTTATTCTTGATGATGCTCATGTATTAAGCGACACTACCCTACAGGAGCTTTTCCGGTACCAGCAACAGCTCCTTGCAGAACAGGACGTTAATCTGAAATTTGCTTTTTTTTCCAGCCCTGGCCTGGGTCAAACACTGGAAAACATCACTGATATTCAGGCTGCAAAAATATATACGCAAAGCATGCCTGTTTATACGGAAAAACAGGCTCAGCTATTTATTCAGTTTAAACTGAATGCTGCCGGGTATAATGGAGAACCGTTTCCTGATGAAAAAAGCCTGCAACATATCATCAAAAAATCAGATGGCACGGCACTTAATACCCTGCATTTTGCTGCTACTCTAATTGAAAAGCAGGTAGAAAAAATAACGTCCCCCTCTTTACCCGCATGGGTAAAATGGCTAGTCATAAGCCTGATATTAATCACGCTATTAGCTGGCCTGCTGATTTATCTCGGTATTTTCCAGTCAGTAATACCTGACAAGCAGGCATCAACCGAACAATCACCACAAACCTCAAGTGCAATCGAATTTAAGGCAGAAAATACAACACCTGAGAATACGGACAGTGTCGTCACAACTGAGGATAAAGACTCATCCGTTGAAACATTTTCTCTAAACAAGGATGCTCCCGACAATTTGCCTGATACTGAATCGCTGCCAGAACAAATGCCCAGAGAAGCCAGTCCTGCAAAAACAGTACTCGCAGAGAAAAGTGACGTGGTTAACGAAGCACAGGAGGCGGCTAGTCTCACCAGTCACTTAGCCAGCGAAGCGCCTGCTGAAAAAGCTTCAGCTGAAACAACACTAACAGACAAGCCTGAAGTCGTAGTAGCAAACGCACCACCACTGGTACCTGTTACAAAAACCAAATCAACAGCTCAAACTAAACAGGCGGCTCAGGCTTCAGCAGAGAACCCAGCAAAACGTTCGCCAGACCTGCCATCACCCGCAAAAGTCGCTGCGCCCGTTAAAAATGCAAAGCCCGCACTTATTCCAGCCTTACAACAGTTAAACAAAATGGGTCTGCACGATGCAGACTGGTTGATGCAGCAGAACTCTTCAGCCTGGACCATTCAGTTACTGGGTGCTCGAGAGCCGGAAACATTACTGCAGTTTTCTCGCACGCATCAACTTAAACAAAATGCCGCGTGGTATAAAACCTGGCTTAAAGGACAGGCATATTATGTACTCATCTATAGCATCTATGACAGTCGCGACCAGGCTCGATCCGCGATAGAACAATTACCCGGCCCATTGCGTAAGACAAAACCCTGGGTTAAAAGCATTAAAGCGGTGCAACAGGCAATAAAATAAAAATATTCAGCGTTTCTAGGCCATGCAATAGTTACTCCGATATTTTTTCTATCGGACTATAGCCGCCTCCACCGGGCGTTTTAATGGTCACCGTATCGCCCGCTTTTAATTTCATTGAAAATTTTCCCGGAAATGATTTTCCATTCACAAGATTCAATCCTTTTTCACCCGCTAATGCATTAATACCCCAGGGCG
>Ga0316207_10001471_pt1 | contig 28792 bp, 26 predicted proteins | sample 6weekpyrite_MG_FD_204943 | JGI IMG/M metagenome (GOLD analysis project Ga0316207, IMG submission 204943) | Microbial mat bacterial communities from mineral coupon in-situ incubated in ocean water Damariscotta River, Maine, United States -... | ecosystem: Environmental > Aquatic > Marine >...
ATCCATCCAGAAAACAACGTCTCTGATCAAGAGTTTTTTCAAAATGAAAGATACGTTGTACATTACAAATGCAATGATTTAGATAGACGAATAAAGATGCGAATACTTATGCAACGATTAATATATGGCGAAGGCGGGGCTGACATTCTTGTGGGTCAAGGAGAGGACGACCAATTATATGGCGGCTTGGGCGATGACATCCTGGTAGGTGGAGTCGGTATCGATACGCTGGATGGTGGACTTGGTTCTGACAAATTAATTGGCGATGGCGGGGATGATATATTAGGCAGTAAGACCGGGGATGATTTTACCAGTTACCGTTATAACCCCTTCCTGAGCTTGAACGTGGGCAATGACTACTGGGGCGGTACAGGTAATGACAATCTCAACGGCAGCCAGGGCGCGGATACCTATTATTTCAATGCCGGTGATGGTATGGACACTATTGATGAAATCGGGGGAATCAGTGGCGCCGGGTTTGAGGACAAAGCTCTGTTTGGCACAGGTATCAACCCGTTAGATCTTATTTTTGCACAAAATGGCAATAACCTTGATATCAGCAATGCAACAACCGGTGATCGTGTATCAGTGCGGGAATGGTATGGCAGTATTGATAATCAGGTAGAGAACATAGCGCTGAATGACGGCACGGAACTTCTGAATACCCAGGTTAACCAGTTGATTCAGGCCATGGCGACATTCAGTGCGGACAATGGCAGTATTAGCTGGGAGCAGGCGATACAGGATCGGCCGAATGATGTCCAGGCGGTGATTGCGGCCTACTGGCAACCAGCAGCGTAGAACTCGATTGATGCGCTTCGCAGCGCTTGGCACATCCTGCACGTTAAGAGCTGAGGGATACCCCACGAATTTATATCTAAAATTAAATCCTTCGTCATTCCGGCATGGTTTTCACCTTTCGGGCGCTATGAGCCGGAACCCAGTTATCATATCTTCTGGATTCCGGCTTACCCCATGCCGGAATGACGGTGAGTGTTGAATTTTTGCGTTAACATGTTGATTTTGATCAACATTTTGTGGGGGTAACTCAGTGTTAAGATGCAAAGGCGCATCAAAAGCATTTAACCACTACGAATTCTTTGAGCAATCTGAACCTACTGTGCAGAGGGTGATCTATTGACACTGGCTGGTTGCTGTTTCCCCAGCTGTTCCAGTTTTTTCAGAACGCGTTGTGCTCGGCTGATATGCGCTTCCAGTGCTTCGTTGTCGGGTGTGATCTGACGCAGGCTTATCCAGATACTCAGGGCTTCGGTGACTTTTCCAGAGCTGTAGAGCTGGCGTCCGGCATCCATGTTCTGGGCGATGCCCCTGTCGAGTTCCTGTTTGAGCATCTTGCTGTATTGTTTTTCCTCGGTGCTTTGCTTGTGGCTGGATAGCTTCTGCAAATGGCGGCTGGCGCGCAGCAGGTTGTCGTGGCTGTAACCCTGCTTTAGTTCCTTGAGAAGTTCATTACTAATCCTGATCTGTTGTTGGCGCCAGGCATGATCATGTTGTTGTAGTTTCGCCTTTGCTTGTTTCAGAATTTCAGCATATTTCTTTTCTCTGTCGATTTTGTTGACCAGCTCAAGGCAGTGACGGCCCAGTTCATAAAGTTCTTCGTCCATGGCTTCGCGGGCGCAGCGAGCCAGGTTTTTTAAGGTTCGGGCCTTTTCCTGTTTAAACTGTTGCTGTTGTTGCTGACGCTCATAATTATCCGGCTGGGTACGGACAATGGCATCGAGCAGGGGTTCGGCATCTCTCAGCCAGATACCTTTGTGAATGTCAATTTCCATGTTTAGCTCATTGATGCGTTTATTCCGGGCGGCAAGAAAATTCTGCTCGGCTTTACGCAGTGTCCGGCTTTCCGGCAGGCTTTCACGGGCGCTGTGCAGGGCCTGCAATGCCTGCTGCCATTTGTTTTGTTTTCGTAATTGCTGTACCTGCGCCAGCGTGTTTGTTTCCAGTTTGTTGATCAGCTTTTGCAGGCGTTTTTTCTGCGCCATTAACGCGGGGTAGTCGGGCTGGCTGGGGTCGATGTGTTGCAGGACTTTCTCTGCTCGGGCGTAGTGTTTTTCCTGGATTAGAAGGTCGACATATTCGGTTGACTGGCTGTGAAAGGACTGCAGAAAGCTGCAGCCGCCAAGAAGACTGAAGCTCATTAACAGCAGGAGCTTTTTCAGGTTGCTCATGCCACGTATTTTTGGGAAAGGATGCGGTTGATGGTTTTTTCCATATCCTGCCGGCTATCCAGGATGTGGCGCACGATATAGGTTGAAACTGGTCTGGCGATGCCGCGTAGATGCACCTGCCGGTGAAAGTCGGCCTGGATGCGCTGGCGAATACTGTCATCGCGATACAATGTTTCAGTGATAATAATCTGGCCTTCTTCGGCGGCGGTGTGCAGACGAGAGGCGAGATTGACCGAATCACCGACAACGGTATATTGCATGCGCTGACTGGAACCAAGATTGCCGGCCAGCATGTCACCGGAATTGATGCCAATGCGAAAACGCACCGAAAATTTCCCCTCCTGTTGTCGTTTGTGGTTGAGTTGTTCAACCAGCGCCTGAATCATCAGTGCGCAGGACACGGCATTGTATTTGTGATCCGGGTCGTGTTCCGGTACACCGAATACCAGCATCACGCAATCGCCCATGTATTTGTCGATAGTGCCGTGATGTAGATGGCTGACTGTGGCGATATAGCCAAAGTATTCATTCAGCAGTTCTGCCACTTCGGTGGCAGGCAGGTTTTCTGACAGGCGGGTGAAACCAACGATGTCGGCAAACAGCACGGTAGCTTCGACATGTCTCCCACCCAGCTTGATATGGTCGAGGTTATCCATAATCTGCTTGGCGATGGTGGGTGAAACAAAACGTGAGAAAGCATTTTCCACCTGTGATTTTTCCAGCAGGTCGCTGGCCATGTTGTTGAAGGCTTCGGTGAGGTAACCGATCTCATCATTGCGCGTATCTTCGATACGGTAATCATAATCACCCTCGCCAATGGCGCGACTGGCATCCATCAAGGTATGAATGGGACGGGAGATCCATTTTCCGGTAATGAAAGCGATAATAATACCGAGCAGAATCATGATCAGCGTGGCGCTGCTGATGGTGGTGATGGTGTTATCGATGGCTTCGTTCATCAGTTTGCGGCTGAAAGAAACAACGGCATGGCCGGCAATTACATCCTGATAACGGATAGGTGTAATGAAAGACACTACATCGAGAGCGTGGCCACTGTCATCTCTGGCCGTCCAGTTGGACTTGTAGTTTGAGGGGCTGAATTCTTCCGAGCGTGAATAGAGACTGAGAATACCCTCGGTTGGAGCGATGCCGGCGGAGGCCAGGACCTTGCCATTTTCAGCGTAGATAAGGGTGCCAAGAATATTGTCATTGTTACCGAGGTTGTTGCTGATGATCATGAGTCCGAGAATGTCATCGGAGAGCACGGGCTCCTTGGCGGATTCGGCAAGCTGGGTGACTACGGTCTGACCGAAGTGATTCATCTGTTTCTGCAGCAGGCTGGTCTGTTTATTGACCACCACCAGGCCCAGCGTACCCATGCCGAGGCTGATGAGCAGGGTAAACAGCAGCGCCAGCTTGTAGGCAATGGGGAAATATTCCGGTAGTCGCAGGCGGCCAATGCTGCGTGACTGGCTGATGCTGATATCGGCCAGTTTGCCGGGGTTTCCTTTTTTGTTACCTTTTTTTTGCATCTCGTAATTATACTGCTAAAGCACCCCCTTAGGCGGTAATATTGCTGGATTGTGATGGCTGTCGGCTTTTTATCGGGCGGGGCGTGGCTGGATGCGGCGTAATTTTTCCCCTCTCGGCGCTGTTTTGCAGCACCGCCATCGTATACAATGCCGCGGTTGCTAATCCTGAGGAAGTTGCCATGTCGTTGATTCGCCCTTTTGCCGCCCTGCGCCCTGTTCCGGAACATGTAGCTGATGTCATCGCTCCGCCCTATGATGTGCTGAATACGGAAGAAGCCCGTGCCCGGGCTGATGGCCGTCCTCACAGTTTCCTGCACATTTCCAAGCCGGAAATTGACCTGCCGGAGGGCACCGACCCCTTTGCGCCTGAAGTCTATGCCCGGGGGGCGGAAAATCTGCAACGCCTGGTAAAAGAGAACATTCTGTTCCGTGAAGATTCACCCTGTTATTACGTTTATCGACTGGTTATGGGGGAGCATGTGCAGACCGGACTGGTGGCGGTGGCCTCGGTGGCCGATTATGACAGCAACCGGATTCGCAAGCATGAATTCACCCGCCCGGACAAAGAAGATGATCGGGTGCGTCAGATCGATGCCCTGAATGCGCAGACGGGACCGGTTTTTCTTACCTATCGTCATAACGATACGGTCGATGAGGTAGTTGCAAAAGTGACCACCGCTGCGCCGGAATATGATCTGCAGGCCGATGACGGTGTGCAGCACACTCTCTGGGTGGTCAATGATGCCGATGATATTCAAACTCTGACGGATACCTTCGATGCGATGGACTGTCTGTATATCGCCGATGGTCATCACCGCTCTGCCGCGGGTTCCCGAGTAGCCGCCATGCGCCGGCAAGCCGGTCAGGCAAGCACGGCGTCAGATTATTTTCTGTCTGTAATCTTCCCGGATAATCAGATGAAAATTCTGGATTATAATCGGGTGATAAAAGATCTGAATGGCATGAGTGAGGCGGATTTTCTCGCAGCGGTGGAAAAAAACTTTAGCGTGGAAAAAAGTGCGAGTGCGGTTTCACCGGCAAGCACACAGGAGTTTGGCATGTACCTGGGCGGAAACTGGTATCGTCTGAAAATCAAACCAGACCTGGTTCCGGCCAGTGATGACCCGGTTGGGCGACTGGATGTTAGCCTGTTGCAAAACAACCTGATCAGCCCGTTGCTGGGTATTGATAATCCGCGTGTCGATAAACGTATTGATTTTGTCGGTGGTATTCGTGGTCTGGGTGAACTGGAGAAACGGGTAAACTCAGGTGAGATGGCGGTGGCCTTTTCCCTGCATCCTACGGTACTGGATGATCTGATGGCCGTAGCCGACGCCAATGAAGTTATGCCGCCCAAATCCACCTGGTTTGAACCCAAGCTGGCGGACGGGCTGGTGTCGCATGTGCTGGATGAGAAGGGTTGTTGATTGAGAGGAACTCTTTGTTACGCAGCCCGGTAGGGTGGGCACGGGTTTTGTGCCCACGCGGGGAACTACGGTACTCAGTGAATGTGCCCAACATTGTATAATTACTTGTTGGGCTTCGCTGTGCTCAGCCCAACCTACAATTGCGTTCACTGCGTTTAATACAAGTCTTTATTTAAAAAGCATCATCGAAGCTATAATTGAGCTCGGTGTTCGGCTGTTGCAGGAAATAGCCCTGGATGAAATCAACCTGGCATTGCCAGAGCAGGGCGAGGCTGTTGGCGTCTTCGACAAAGGAGGCGATGGCCTTGATGTTCTGTCCCGAGGTTGCGCTGGTGATGGCTTTGACTTTTTCCTGGTTTTCAACGCTTTGTGCCAGGTTGTGAATGAGGTCATAGTGTAGCTTGATATAGTCGACCTTGAGTTGCTTGAGTGATTCAAGGATGTTGTTTTCTACGCCAAAGTTCTGCAGTGCAGTGCGGCAGTGTAATTGTCTGAGGCTGTCGATCAGAACCCTGGCGGGTTTGATATGATTCAGCGCCGTGTCTTCATCCAGCTCGAAAATCAGGTTTTCAGTTGTCAGGCGCAGCGCCCGGATGCGTTCGCTTATCCAGGGGATGAATTCGGGATCGATCAGCGAGTTCTCGGAAACCTTTACAAAAAAACGTGTCAGCAGCCCCTGTTTTTCTCTATCGATGAGCAATTTGAAAATATTGGCGATCACCCAGCGGTCAATGTATTTTGTCAGGTCGGCATTATTGGCTGCCGGCATGAATTCACTGGGTTGAAGCTCTTTGCCCTTTTCATCCAGCATACGCACCAGTACTTCATAATGAGCGCCGGACTCGCCATGCAGACTGACAATAGGCTGGAACAGTAGACGGAAGCGGTTCTGTTTGAGGGCTTCCCTGATCAGGAAAGCCCATTGGTTGATTTGTTCCTTTTTGGCCAGATCGGCAATCGCAGGATTATAGACAGAATAGCGATCGCCGCCGGCTTTCTGTGCTGCCTCGTAGCCTTTTTCTACGCGGCTGATACATTCATGGCTATTGCTGATGGTTTCGTTGATGCGCATGATACCGATACTGGCGGTGGTGTTTATCAGTTTGCCATTGATATCGGAGGTGTGTTCACGGATTGCCTGGCAGAGTGAGTCGGCTATTTCTTTAGCCTGTTCAATGTCGATATTATGCAGCAGCAGGCTGAATATCGGGCCTTCATAACGCGCCAGAATACAGTTTTGCCCAATCTGGGATTTCAGTAGCCCTGCAATATCAGCCAGTAGCAGGTCGGCGCCGGAGATATCCACGGCCTCGCGGATGCTCTCGAATTTGTCGATACTGATAAACATCAGCACACCGTGCGCCTTGCCTTCGACTGACAGACAGAGCAGTTTGTTAATCTGTTCGAGAAAATGGGGACGGTTGTACAGGTTGGTGAGCAGGTCCTGCTTGCTTAGACTGTGCAGGCGTTTTTCCAGTTCTTCGCTATCAGATTGATCGCGAATAATAATTTGTGAACAGCTTTCACCCTCCATGCTGGCGCGCGAGAACTCCATAGTAATGTTGAAGCTGGTTCCGTTGACCTGTTTGCCTTCAACATCGATGGTATCTTCAGTATTCTGGCCTTTGGCGTATTTGCGCAGAAAGTCCTTGAGTACAGGATGATCCTCGGCGCCAACCATATCAAGAATCGGCACGCCTTCGATGTCTTCAAGATCCTCATAGCCGAACATTTTCAGGTAGGCGGTATTGGCATAGATATGCATACCATCATGTACATAGGCAATGGCATCGCGGGATTGATCAATGAGATAACGGGTGCGCTTTTCCGCTTCCAGCAGCATCTGTTCATTCCGCCGGAATGCACGGCGTATTTTTAGATCTTTTACTTCGCGGTTGACGATGTGTCTGAGCCGTTCAGGCTGGTCGCTGGCGACCATGTCGCGTGCGCCGGCCTGCAGTTCTTCCAGAGCATCTTCTGCCTTGCCAGGCTCGGTGATGACAATAAGTGGAAAATCACGAACGGTTTTTTGCAGAAATTCGACCGCCTGTTTTGCGCTATAGATAGGCGTCTCTTTTTTTGCCAGAATAATATCGATGGGATTTTCTTCCAGCGCCGCGTGCAGATCTTCTTCATCCTCAACACGAACATCGCGAATAATCTGTCCCGCATTGCGCAGAATGTTGATAAGGCTCTCGGCTTCTTCCGAGTTGTCGAAAAGGGTCAGGATTCGCAGTAAATTCTTGTCACTCACACGCCACAACCTTGGGGAAAAATCAGCAAGGGCTCTGTATAACCGTATCTCATACTATTTTCAAGCCCATTATTATGCAGGCGGCTTGCAGGTATGTGGTCTGCTTTATACCTAAAGGCAGCCATTTACATGGCTGACCAGATTTTGGCGAAATCTTTGTCTACTTCCCAGTGGCCGGAGACATCCTGGGTATTATCTTCGCGCTGTTCGGCATTCAGGAGTTTAAACTGGAACTGGCTGAACAGGCCGGTGCACTGGCTTACCGAGGTCAGCTGTACGTGCAGTACTTTGCCAAGGATATTAATCATGATCTGGTTGCCGATGCGCCAGGGGGCGGGGGCGGTAATCAGAGTAGCCGGTTGCTGGATAGCCGGAATTTCGGGCAGCATCAGGGTACGCTGCCAGGCGGATGTTTTACCATGCAGGCCCTGTGAACGGATGCCAACAGCGGCGGCATTCGGGTTCAGCATTTCCACGCCCAGACGCAGGGTGCGGGTGCTGGAGAATTTCATCCAGCGAATGACGCCGATGCTCCATTCCCAGGTGCTTCCACTTTTTCGACGAATGCCAATCAGCTCACCAACCTGGGCCTTGGCGCCATTTCCCTTGCGGTATTCCAGACAATAACCGCCGGCGCTTTCGTTGATAATCGCCCAGCTGCCCTGTGGGTAAGAAGGCGAAGCCGGGTTGTTATTATCGCCCGGGTTGGCGAGGTTGATTTCCTCTTCGACCAGTGGTGCAAGGCCGGACAGTTCGGTCGGATAAACCATGTTCCAGACATCCGGTTTTTCCTCATTGATGTTTTCGATGACCATGCTTTCGAAATGGGCTGTATTGTTGTAGATGTCGGGCTGATTGTTATTCTTGCGATGGCTGATGTGCTTGTGAATGGTGCTCAGGCCAATGCCGACCTCCACCTTTTCCTGCTTGCGCGTACGCGAAAAGCTGCGCTTGGTTTCCACACCCCAGGCGACCAGCAGTCGACGCAGAAGATCATGCGACAGATCCGGACGTGAGAGTTCCACGCCGCTGATGGTGGTGTTGCCAATGTCTTCGGTATCCTGTATTTCATCACGAATGAGCCCAGCCAGACTTTCGGTGTTCAGTATCCGGCACTGCTGCGGATCGCAGTCTTTGGGCATGGTCATGGCGAGGGAACGGGGCGGGGCGTCCCGATCCAGCATCACGGCAAAATAGCCGTGTTCCCGATTTTTGTATTCATCAATGGGGGATAACTGGCAGTACCGGGTCCAGCGCTCGAGGGTGAAGTGAATCTTGCTGGCTTCTCCCTGACGTAGTTTGTAAGGGGAAGCCAGCGCGAGCAGCAGAATACGGCTGTATTCGGCATTGATGCTGGCGCGTTCGACATGTATGCGCTGATAGTCAGCTACCAGCTGGTTTTCGAGCTTGCGGGATTCAGCGATGCTGTAAAGCCGGTGCAGTTCCAGCCAGACTTTAGGCGCGTAGGGGGCATAAATCTGGTAGGAGGTCAGCAGCGTGCGGCCATAGTAGGTGATGGCGCGGTGCAAAAGGGTTGCCAGCAGTTTCTTGTCAGTAAACAGAAAGCTGTTTTGTAGCATGTCGCTAATGGCAATCTTGTAACCGGTTGCCATGGCTGTCTGAATTTCACGGGTAGCGGCGGCAATTTTCTGATTTTTGATGGGCAGGGGATAGCTGGCGCCGATAAAATGTTTTTTCAGTGAATCGGTTACATATTGAATGGGCTCGCGCAGGGATTCCAGAAAGCGCAGGCGATCCTGATAAGAGTAAATTGTCTGGTTTACATCCAGCAGGGCATCATAGAGCAGACGCGCCGTTTCTCCCAGATTGGCGCGGGGAAGATCTTCCAGCCACTGTTCGACCTTTTTCGGGCGAATAGTGAATGACGTTTTACCCGGCTTGTTGCGCTCGGGAATGTCTATATCAGGTGGCTTGGCCACATACCTTCTCCAGACGTTTCAGATGATGCGTATATTGCTAAAGGAGCCTCATTCAGAAAAGTTTAACTATTTGAAATTATGGCATATTCCTTTTTGCACTGCATGCCATGAAAATGTCAAAAAAGTAAGCAATTGGTCATAGCCTGACCGGTTATCGGATAAAAAGCCGCTTTTGTCCGAGATTTACCTGAGCGGTTTGCGGGTAGTGCAGACAAACCGCTAAATATTCTGGCGTCTGTCCATAAAGATTTATATCAAACGCAGAGGCGCTAAGACGCAGAGATTGTATTTTCTGTGTGTCTCTGCGCCGTTGCATAATTATCCATGTTTATGGATGGGCGCGACCCAAGGCCGACAGGCTTCCTGCAGCGGTGTTTTCGCGCCGACTCCTCGCTGTTCTCTCACCAGTTCGGGCAGCAGGTAACCGGGCAGTTGTTGACGCAGGGCATGATGTAGCTGGATAGCCTCGACTTCCGGCACCTCGAAATGCTCTGCACCTTCGACTCTGTCTAGTTGATGCAAATAATAGGCCAGTACCCCGGCCGAGAACAGCTGTTCACTGAGCTGGCTGAGAACATCCACGTCGTCATTGACGCCTTTAAGCAGAACAGACTGGTTCAGCAGGGTCAGGTCGCATTGCCGCAGCGCTGAGAGTGTTTTGAGCACCTGCTCATCGAGTTCGCCTGGATGATTGCAGTGAATCACCATAACTGTTTGTAATTTAATGTTATTCAGGACTTCAAGCAGCCCTGTATCGACCCGTTCGGGGAGCGCGATCGGGCTGCGGGTGTGAATACGCAGGCGTTTGACGTGGGCGATGGTCTGAACCTGCTGGATAAGCTGGGCGAGGCGGGCATTGCTGAGACTGAGGGGATCGCCGCCGCTGAGAATGACTTCATGAATGCTGTTATCCGCGCGGATATAATCCAGTGCCGCAGGCAGTTGTGTCAATAAGCTGTCATCGGAATAGGGGTAGTGTCGGCGGAAGCAATAGCGGCAGTGGATGGCGCAGGCACCGGTCGTCATCAATAGCACACGGCCCTGGTATTTGTGCAGCAGGCCGGGCGCTGCCCGCGCCGCGTGGTCGCCGACAGGATCGGTGCTGAAACCGGTTGAACTTTGTAGCTCTTCCGCAGCCGGCAGGATCTGGCGCAGCAGGGGATCAGCCGGGTTACCCTTTTCGATACGTGCAAGCCAGGCAGCGGGAACGCGCAGACTAAAGCGGGCGCCGGCAGCTTCTGCCGGTGCCAGTAGAGAATCGGGCAAGGCCAGTTGCTGTAGCAGTCTGGCCGGTTCACGCAGGGCATCAGCCTGTTGCTGCTGCCAGCTTTTGTCGCATTTCTGGGCTTTGTCCGCTGTGGTTTCCTGGATCTGAGAAAGTGGGCTCTGCAAAAGTTCGGCGCTTTTCGGTATCATAGGTTTTTTCGTATTCGTATTAGCTCGGATATTTCATAAATTCATACGATGGCGGGTGAATTCATGAAACATCCGGGGTTAGTGCGTCTGCCTAGCATAACAGCATAATCGAGGCTTACATGGCAACATACAGTACCAACGAATTTCGCAGCGGCTTGAAGCTGATGCTTGATGGCGATCCCTGCAGCATTATTGAAAATGAGTTCGTCAAACCGGGCAAGGGACAGGCGTTTAACCGGGTCAAGATTCGCAATCTCAAGACCGGGCGGGTACTGGAGAAAACCTTCAAGTCCGGAGAAACCGTTGAAGCGGCCGATGTTATCGATACAGATATGCAGTATCTCTACACCGATGGCGATGCCTGGTATTTTATGGATCCCGAGACTTTTGAACAGGTGGGGGCGGATGAAAATGCAGTGGCGGACGCCATCAAATGGCTGAAGGAACAGGATATCTGTGAGGTAACCCTGTGGAACGGCAATCCGATTGCAGTGACGCCGGCCAACCATGTGGTCCTGAAAGTCACCGAAACCGATCCAGGCCTGCGTGGTGACACGTCCGGTGGTGGTGGTAAACCGGCGACCTGCGAAACCGGTGCGGTGGTGCGGGTGCCCCTGTTTATCGAAGAGGGGGAACTGATCAAGGTTGATACACGCACTGGTGAATACGTCAGTCGCGCCAAAGAGTGATGTGAATCGCGCCCATGTCTGACTGGCGGCCATCGGCTTCCCTCGATACGCTGCGGTTACGGGCTCGCCTGCTGGCGCAGACGCGGGCCTTTTTTCACGCCCGTGATGTCTGGGAAGTGGAAACACCGTTGTTGTCGCAGGCCGCCACGCCCGATCCCCATATTCACAGCGTTGCTGTTTCCACCCCGGCGGGGGTAAAAGCACGCTATTTGCATAGCTCGCCCGAATTTCCCATGAAACGCCTGCTGGCAGCCGGCAGCGGTTCGATCTACCAGATCTGCAAGGTGTTCCGTGAGGGTGAGGCCGGGCGGCGGCATAATCCCGAGTTCACCCTGCTGGAGTGGTATCGTACCGGTTTTGATTATCATGCCCTGATGGATGAGGTCGATATGCTGGTGCGGGAACTGGTTGGTGGGCGCTTACTTTTAATAGACACTCAGTTTTTTAGCTATCAGGAAGCGCTGCAGCGTTTTGCCGGCCTCGATCCGCTGAATACGGATGTCGACGCCCTGCAGGACTGCGCCCGGCGTCACAAGGTGGACGTGCCGGCGTTGGGCGACGATCGGGATGCCTGGCTGGATTTGCTGATGAGCCATGTAGTGGAACCGGCCCTGCCGCATGACTGCCCGGTTTTCATTTATGATTATCCGGCTTCTCAGGCCGCACTGGCGCGAACCAGAGGGGAGCTGGCCGAGCGCTTCGAGCTGTATCTCAATGGCATGGAACTGGCCAATGGTTTCCACGAACTGACCGATGCCGACGAGCAGCGTCGGCGTTTTGAGGCGGAAAATCAGCGACGGACGCAGGCAGGTCTGCCGATCATGCCGCTTGATGAACATTTGCTTGCCGCTCTGGATCAGGGCTTGCCGGATTGCGCCGGCGTGGCGCTGGGCCTTGATCGGCTGCTGATGTTGATTGCCGGGCAGCCGCAGATTGCAGCCGTATTGGCCTTTGACAGCGAGCGAGCCTGACTGTTTTTGCCTGATACACAGGAGATAAAATTCGAGTAAAAAATTATTAATGATTTTCCGCCTGCGCCCGAAAACATAGGGTATGAATACGGAAATAAAAATGGCGTCTGAAATGGGAAAAATGCTGCCCTCGCTCAAAAACCCTTTTATCAGAAAGCAGGTAATCGAGCTCAGAAATGCGGAACGGGATGTGGTGATTCTGCATGCTGAGGCCTGTGCCGCCGGGTTCAGTCTGTTGAACGGCGAAGCGCCAGAAGCGGATACGGTTGACCATGTCAGCCTGCGGCTGGAGGCGGCGGAAGCACGTTACAGGGCAACCCGAACTGCTTTGCTGCGCCTGAATATTGATATTAGCGCGATTGCCCTGCTCTCGGACAGGGAACGGCTTAATCTGTTTACCCACTACTTCACGATTTACACCCCTTCGGTACCGGATGCGGTTGAGCTTTTTTCCCACGAAGAGCTGAAGGCGCTGGTGGCGACGATCCCGTAACCGCCATTGAAAATGATGGGTTTCGCTTTGCTCTACCCATCCTACAAGGGGCATAAAGAGTAGGATGGGTAGAGCGAAGCGAAACCCATCAATCTGGAAAATTCCCCAGCCGTTGACCCATCTGCACAGGGGCAGCGGCCCTGATGCTCTCATCCCATTCCATACTATCCTTGCCGAATAGCAAAATCACGGTAGAACCCATATTGAAACGCCCCATCTCCTGGGCTTTTTTCAGCACAATATTTTTCTCGCGATAGTCCCAGCGCCGTACTGTCCGGCCAGCCGGCGGCGTGACCACACCCTGCCAGACGGTTTCAATACTGGCGACAAAAATAGCGCCGACCAGGACCATGGCCATCGGACCGATAGCGGTTTCAAAAATACAGACCACCCGCTCGTTGCGGGCAAACAGGCCGGGGATGCTGCATACCGTGGCCGGATTGACGCTGAACAGACGGCCGGGTACGTGGACAACCTCGACCAGTCTGCCTTCAAGCGGCATGTGGATGCGGTGATAGTCGCGCGGCGAAAGATAGAGGGTGGCGAACTCGCCGTCGGTAAAGGCAGTAGACCACGGACTTTCCCCCCCGAGCAGCGCCGCCAGCGAATAATCGTGCCCCTTGGCCTGAAAAATACGATTATCCTGGATTGCGCCGGCCTGGCTGACGCAGCCATCTACCGGGCAGATCAGGTTTTTTTCATCGCCCTGAATGGGACGGGCATCGGCCCTGAGTTCACGCGTAAAAAACTGGTTAAAATTTTCGTATTGACGCCAGTCGGGTTCGCGCGCCTGACTCATGTCGATATTGAAACGGCGGATGAACCAGGGCGTGAACAGACGTCGGAAAAGTCCGCGGCTGCGGGTCAGCCTGAGCATAATGCGGGAGAGAAAATGATGCGGCAGAATAATTTGCAGCAGGGCAAACAGGTGATCAGAAAGGGAAGCGTGCATGAAAAAGTGTGAGTCTGTGGTTCAGAAAAATGAGTTATCAAGGTTGTGTTTACGAACCGGCACCATAAAGGTCTGTTGCTGACCATTATCAAGCTCCAGGTTGAGCTGGAGCGTATCGCCGTCACGGAATATTTTGCGTGGGCCGATCAGCATGATATGTATTTCGCCGGGTTGCAATGAAATCACTTTACCGGCCGGAATAGTCAGTTGCGCCTGCTTAACCATGCTCATCATGCCGTTTTCCGATTCTATGCGGTGGATCTCGACCTTGTTGAAATCCGGGCTCTGGATGCTGACGATCGTGATGTCGTTTGCCGATTTATTTTCGATCAGCGCATAGGCCGCAAGCACCTTGACTACCGGCGGCGCTTCGGGAGACCAGGCGCGGCTTATGCTGAGTTTATCATTCGCCCAGATGGCGCCGGCCATGAGCAGAAGGCAGAGGGTTAGCAGCAGCTTGCGAGTGTAATTAATCATGTTTTTCCGGCATTGCTCTGCAGGGATTGCAGCTTGTGAACTATTGTCGCGCTGTCAAAGGGCGGTGACAAGGCCGTTTGCAGACGGGCCTGCGGATCAAAGAGCAGAATCTGTACGTTGTGATTCACAATATAATTGCCAGTTTCTTCATCCGCATCTTCATAACCATAAAGAATCCCCGTCTGGTTGGCCAGTTTATCGATCTCATCGGGATTGCCGGTCACGCCGATAAAGGTCGGATCAAAATAAGCAAGGTAGTCCTGTAGCTGTTGAGGCTGATCCCGTTCTGGATCCACAGAGACAAAAATCATCTGCCGCTGTTTCATATCAGCTTTGTCAGCGCGCAACTGTCGCCAGACCTGTTGCATGATGCTCAGGGTAGTGGGACAGATATCAGGACAGTTCATGTAGCCGAAAAAAACAAAGCTCCAGCGGTTTTTGAGGTTTTCCGGGGTAAATGAGCGTCCTTTCTGGTCGATAAGCCGGAAGTCGCTCAGCGGCATGGCGGGCGCCGACACGGCGTTGGTTTTGTTAGCAGGGGCAGTCTTTTTCCTCTCGTGAGAAAGGTACTGCTGCAGGCCAATGATGATCAGTACAATTAAAATAACTTTCGGGGGAATGGACATTTTTCTATCAGCCGTCATGGCCGGATTATCGCACGCATTGCCATCGACGGGGTATCGGTTTTAGCTGGATTGCAGGCTCAGGATCAGGGCAAGAGCATACTTTTTTGGTAAGGCCATCAAATAAAGAATAGCGTCATTCCGGCATGATTTTAGCCGGAATCCAGAGTTTAAAGTCACTGGATTCCGGCTAAAATCATGCCGGAATGACGGTAGTGTAGGAAATGCCTCTATAACAACGCGTATTTGATCAAATTGTGATCAAGTATGATCCTGCTCTGGGCTCGGGATTGAATTTCCGGTCTGAACCGGCTATGGTTTGTAAAAACCAGGAAAATACTTCAATGAATAACGTTAATTATTTGATACCAAAGAGTAATCGTTCGGTCTGGACCCCCGGGCTTGAGGCCCTCGATGTGCTTGCTGAGGCGATGCAGGAGATTCCCCTGCTGGGCTGGGTGGCCGCCGGTCAGCCGGTCGATCTCAATGATGATAACGAACGGGTGGCGGTGCCCGCCAACATGGTGCGCAAGAACAGTTATGCGCTCAGGGTGCGCGGTCATTCAATGATTGATGACAATATCCAGGACGGTGATATCATCGTGGTTGAAAAACGCGAAAGCGCCGCCAATGGCGAATCGGTGATTGCCATGATCAATGGTGAAACGGTGACCCTGAAGAAGTTTTACATTGAAACTGACGGCATTCGCCTGCAGCCGGCCAACCCGGAGATGGAGGCTATCTATCTGCGTAACGAGGAAGTGCAGATTCTGGGCATTGTCACCGGCGTAATTCGTATGGCCGAACATGGATAAATCGCATAGTTGAAATTTCTCTGTGATGAAATGCTTCAGCGTCTGGGCAGCTGGCTGCGAGCTGCCGGCTACGATACTTTCATCGAGCAGGACGGGCGTGCTGATTACGCCCTGCTGCAACAGGCGTTAAAAGAAGATCGCCTGCTGATCACGCGGGATAAAAAATTGCTGGAACATCGTCGTGCGCCTGGCACGGTGGTGCAGCTTGAATGTGATGGTCTGGAAGACTGCATCAGGGATTTGAGCGGCAAAGTTTCGATAAACTGGTTACATCGCCCTTTCACGCGTTGCATGGTCTGCAATACCCTGCTCCGGCCTGCCGGCAATGAACAGCTTTCCTCTCTCTCAGAAAAAATACAGAGCCAGATCGATGAACCCGTGTACTGTTCCGTTTGTAATAAAGTGTACTGGGATGGCGGCCATGTAAATCGTATGCGTAAGCGACTTGAGAAGTGGCAGGCAGCGGATTTCGGATGCTCAATGACTGAAGAGTAAGGTATTAGACGTAAAGGAGAGAAGACGCCGGGAACGAAAAGAATTTCAACAGGCCATCAGGATTAATCAAAGCTTCCTTAATCTGTAGGATGTGCTGAGTAAAACGAAGCGCATCATCCTAAACTAAATAGCTGTTCCAAATACCAGTACACTTCAGGTATTACCGTTCGTCCTGAGCCTGTCGAAGGACAAGCAGATTAGGCACTCTATTCACAGTATTTCCACGTTCATGGTTCGACAAGCGCTCTCCTGAGCAATGCCGAAGGGTCACCACGAACGTAGAAATTCACAAGTGATCTGGTATTTGGAACAGTTATTTAGATCACACGAACGATGCGCTTCGTTTTACTCAGCACATCCTACGCGGGGGTTAAAACCATCCTGAGAAGTGGACAGGTATTCGGAATTATTTTTTAGTAAACCTCTTATCAGCCAGTTTGTTATGCCAGCAATCATTACTCAGGCGTTTGAGTTAATGAATTCTTTGCACCTTCGCGTTGGGATATTCATTCCCGGCTGGGTTTCTTCGCCAGTTTGCGTTGCAGGGTGCGCCGATGCATGCCCAGTGCGCGGGCGGCGGCGGAGATATTACCGTCATGATCCAGCAGCACCTTTTGCAGGTGTTCCCATTCCAGACGTTTGACTGACAGGGGCCGCGCTGAAGGTTCGATATTCGGATCCGCTTCCTGTTTCTGCAGGGCCTTGATGATGTCCCGGGTATCAGCCGGCTTGGTCAGGTAATGCGCTGCGCCCAGTTTGATGGCTTCCACTGCTGTGGCGATGCTGGCGTAACCGGTTAATATCAGAATATGCATATTGGTATTCAGTGAACGCAACTGTTTAATCAGGCTCAGTCCTGACTCCTGTCCGATGCGCAGATCAACAATGGCGTAATCAGGCAGGGTTTGTTGCGCAAGCTCAAGCGCCTGTGTGCAATTTAATGCATGCACCGTGTTGTATCCCTGTTTTGCCAGTGCGCTACTGAGCACCTGGGCAAAGGTTTCGTCATCATCGATAACGATGAGGTCTGCGGCATGCCTGTCCGGGGTATCACTGGTTTTCATAATCTTGTTGCCGTTGTTAAATCTTCGAGTGGCAGAATGATAAGGGTGCAGACACCGCCTTTTTCACGATCGAACAGGGTAATGCTTCCACCCATACGTTCGATGGTCGCATGCGCCAGAAACAGGCCCAGTCCCAGTCCCTGCTGTTTTGAACTATAAGGTTCTTTACCGAGCCTGTTCGAGGCCAGCGGAGAGAAACCATGACCGCGATCCCTGATTCGGATTTCCAGTTTATCTGCATCCCAGCAGGCATGGAAGGATACTGCATTGGGGCTGGCGTCTGCCGCATTGTTGAGAATATTGATCAGGGCCTGAGTTAAGGTCTGATCAGCAAGTATGCGGATACTTTCACAATCAGGCTTGAAATGGTGCGTGAAATGAATATTGGGACGTTGTAATTGCCACTGCTGGATGATTTGTAACAGATAATTCTGTACCGAAACAGCCTGTCCGGATTCTGCCTGGACTTCGCCACTGGAGGCTGACAGTGTCGACAGCGCCGTTTTGCAGCGTTTTATTTGCTGGTGAATGATGCCGAGTTGCCTGTTCAGCTCAGGGTAACGCGCGGCATTGTATTCATTTTCAAGTTCATCACTGATGATAGCCATGGTGGCCAGCGGCGTACCCAGCTCATGCGCGGCGCCCGTGGCCAGTGTCGCCAGCGCAACCAGACGTTCATCCCGCAGTTGCTGTTCCCGCGCCTCGGCCAGTCGGCGATCACGCTGGCGCAGGTTTCGCGCCATGCCGCTGATGAAGTAGGCCACGGTTACCGCGCTGAACATAAAACCGAACCACATGCCGAAAATGTGCTGATTGAAGCCGCTGCCGTGATCCATGTGTGCATATTCCAGTGGCAGGTAATAACGCATCAACAGGGAATAGGCGATGATGGTAATTAGCGCCAGCAACCAGTTCTGCAGGGCAGGCAGGGTGGTGGCGGCAATCACGATGGGCAGCAGGAACAGCCAGATAAAGGGATTGGTGGCGCCGCCGGTGAAATAGAGTATGGCGCTTAGTGCAAGAACATCAATGATGAGCTGAATGAAAAAATACCATTCACTTTTTTGTGTCTCCTTTTTAGCCTGCAGCCAGCTATAGAGATTCCAGCAGGCCAGCAGACTCAGGATCAGTAGCAGCGGCATGCGCGGCAGATTTATGTCAAAGCCGTAAATTGCCAGGGCAATGACCAGCGCCTGTGCGCCAATGCCGATGCTGCGAAGCAGGAGCAGGCTGCGAAGATTTAACATACTGATGCCTGTAAAATCAAAACCACAGCCTGCGACAAATTGTCGCGCGACGCTGTGTCACATTCCCGCCACCGGTTTGCGTTGTTAGCATACATAGCACTCATAGTAACAACTGGCTGGAAAATAATGAAACTGATCAATCGCATGTCTGCCGCAGTCGGGCTGCTGGCAGTATTGATTTCCGCCAATATACAGGCCTATGTCGGACTGTGCTGTGGCAAGTGTGGCGGCAATATGCCAATGAATATTCCCGGTGGCGGGATTCCCGAGACTTATGAATACCGGGTGAAAATCAGTCCTATGCTCATGCACATGGAAGGCTTGCGGGATGGCACGACCAGTATTAACCCGGATGATTTGCTGGGTATGCCGACGATGGCAGGACAGCCGACCGGTAAGTTTATGGCGGTGCCGACGCAGATGGATATGAACATGCTGAACATCGCAGCCGGTTACAGCTTCAGTGACAGGCTGTTCGGTGGTCTGATGCTGATGTACAAACAGAATTCCATGGACATGAAATTCAACAGCATGATGCAGGCAACGACCGGGCAGGAAGGCTTTGAAATGAAATCTGAGGGGCTCGCCGATACCATGCTGATGGGTAAATTCCGGTTGTTTGCGGATGATCCGCTGATTCCAAAACGTCAGTCTTCGCTACTGTTTGGTCTGAGTGTGCCGACGGGTTCTATTGATGAACGTAATACGACTCACCCTCTGGCCATACGTCAGAGTGAACTTCTACCCTATAGTATGCAGCTGGGTTCAGGCACCTTTGACCCCATGATTGGCCTGTTGTATCAGGGCTCCAGTTCGCCACTCTGGTGGGGCGCCAATGCTACCTATATCGCGCGTCTGTATAACAATAAACGTGATTATCGACTGGGGGATGAGTTTCGGCTGGATTTATACAGCATGTATCAGTTCCGCTATGACACGTTATTGCAATTCCAGCTGAATGGGGAATACAAAGGAAAAATTCGCGGCGAAATGGATGAAGCGGTTACTGGCGCTTCAGGTCGTACGACCCAGGGTGATCCGAGTTCACCGTATACGACACCAACATGGAATACAGGCAACTATGGCGGCAGCCAGGTATTTGCTACGCTGGGCCTGCAATGGCAGCCGGTTCCCCTGCAGATCCTCGACTTTTCCATCAGTCTGCCCCTCTACCGTGATCTGAACGGCCCACAGCTTGAACAGGAATATCGCATCATGCTGACCTGGTATCTGGAAATCCCGTCCAACAAAAGCATTCGTTACGGACTCGGCTCTGCGGTAGAGTCTGGCAGCAAACTGGGGTTCTAAGATGAAAACATATCCAATACTGAAATATGCGCCTTTTGCTCTGCTGTTACTGGCAACAGGCTGTGCGCTTGAGACAGGAAAATCCCAGGCCTATCTGCCGGATGCGCAGACCGAGGAAGCCCGTGTTTATATCGAACAGTGTGGCGCCTGCCATGTGGTTCCTCATCCTCAGCGACTGGGCGCTGCAGCCTGGAAAGATATGCTTGCAGTGATGGACAGGCGCCGGCAGGAACGCGATTTTCCACCGTTGACGGAAGCCCAGCGAAAAAAAATCATGTTCTATCTTACTGAACATGCCAGATAATTCATTCGTGAAGTTAGCTCGCTTTATACTCCTGGTATCATGTTGTTTGTGCCTGCTCGGGCCGCTACGGCTTTTCGCCGACGATGCCGTCCTGCAGCAGGCACTGAAGAGTATGAACGTAACGGCGCCGAAAGCGTTTTTGCCCGCACCGTCCTTTTCACTGTCAGACATTGAACAACAAACGGTGCGCCTGTCGGATTATCGGGGCAAACTGGTGTTGCTGAATTTCTGGGCCAGTTTCTGCGCCCCCTGCCGCAGGGAAATGCCGGCGCTGGAAAGCCTCTGGCTTCGCTATCGTGATCAGGGGCTGGTGGTGTTAGCCCTGTCGGCGGATCGGGATAACCTGCAGCGTGTTAGCGCGTTTATCAATGAAGGACGTTACAGTTTCCCGGTGCTGCTGGATACCGAAGGTGAAGTGCGTAAAACGTATGAAGTTCGCGCCCTGCCAACCAGTTACCTGATTGGTCGTGACGGCAGGTTTGTCGGTCGCATTATCGGTGAACGGGAGTGGGACAGCGTCCGGGGACGAAAGATGATCGAACTGCTGTTATCCCGGTAGGGTGGGCATGTCTTTTTGTGCCCACCCTACCGGGATTTTATTTTCTACTTTTCCATCCGGTGTGTTGTTCATTACTTCAGTTAGGTAGGTTGGGTTGAGCGAGAGCGAAGCACCACAGGCACTTCCTTCGGTCGCCCAACAGAATAAAAGAACCACGCGGGATAAAAATTTTTATCCCGTGGATTTATTATTTTTCAATCGGGGTGTTGGGTTCATTACCCCAGTCCGACCAGGAACCGGGATAGCCCTTTACCTTTTCATAGCCCAGTGATTTAAGCATGATGTAAGTATGGGCTGATCGATGGTGGCTGTGACAGTAGGTGATGACGGTTTTGTCCGGGCTGATGCCCTGTGATTCCAGCATCTGCCTTAATTCAGGTTCCGGCTTCAGGCGCAGGTCGCGTTGTTTGTCCATGGCCTCAACCCAGTCAATATTTTTTGCACCGGGGATATGGCCGCCGCGTGCGGCCATGACTTTTTCGCCGTTATATTCCTTGCTGCTGCGGCAATCAAGCAGGACCACATTGTCATCACTCAGATGATCGAGAATATACTGGCGGCTGGCGAGCGGCTCATCGTTGAACGCCACGGGGTAATCTTCGCCCGGTGTCGGATAGTGTATTTTACTGCTGACTTCTAAGCCTGCGTTGACCCAGGCCTGCAGGCCGCCATTGAGCAGGGAATGGTTTCTGTGACCGATAGCATCCAGGGTCCAGAGAAAACGACAGGCGCGACCGCCGCCTTCATCATCATAGGTGACGATATGGGTGTCCGGCGTCATACCCAGTGCACCGAGTACATGACTGAGCTGTTCCTTCTGTGGCAGCAGGCCCATGCGTGGTTGTTCGATGCGCACGATCCAGCTGTAGTCGAGAAACACCGATTCAGGCAGATGATATTGCACGTAGGTGACGGGCTGGGAAAGATCAACGAGCAGTAGAGTCTGCTGCTCAAGTGCTGTCTTTAGTTGTTCGGGTTCGATAATCAGTGGCAGGCCGGGAGCAGACATATGCAATTCCTTTTTTTCCTGTTCTGGGGCGCGAAATTCTACAGGAAACCAAAGAAACCACCAAGGGTTAGAAAACCTGTTAATCCTGAGGTTATCCAGGCGAGTATGGAATAACCACGGTTGATCCTGCGCAATGCAAATCCCAGCCACAGGAGGTAAATCGTAACAAGGATGAGAATGACTAACATACTGTACCCCTTAGTGTTTCCGTGCAGGCTGGTTTTCCGCCAGATACAGCCAGGTTTCCACTACGCTGTCCGGGTTCAGTGAAATGCTGCTGATGCCATGCTCCATCAACCAGAAGGCAAGCTCTGGATAATCGGAGGGCGCCTGGCCGCAGATGCCAATGTATTTATTTTGCAGGCGGCAGCTGGAAATAGCCATGTTCATCAGGGACTTGACCGCTTCATTGCGTTCATCAAACAGAAAGGCGATTCGCTCGGAGTCGCGATCCAGCCCCAGAGTCAGCTGGGTCAGGTCATTGGAGCCAATGGAGAAGCCGTCAAAGTATTTCAGGAAACGCTCGGCCAGCAGGGCATTGGCGGGAATTTCGCACATCATTATAATTTTAAGATCATTAACGCCCCTGCGTAAATCGTTATCATGTAACAGGTTAATAACGTTATGGGCTTCTTCCGGCGTGCGTACGAAGGGCACCATGATGGCGACATTGGTGAGGCCCATGTCATCACGAACTTTTTTAATCGCGAAGCATTCGAGTTCAAAGCTTTCCTGAAAATCGAGATCGGTATAGCGGCTGGCGCCGCGGAACCCGAGCATGGGATTTTCCTCAACCGGTTCATAGGCCTCGCCACCAATCAGGTTGCGATATTCGTTGGACTTGAAATCAGACAGGCGCACGATTACCGGTTTGGGCCAGAAGGCGGCGGCAATAGTGGCGATGCCTTCTACCAGTTTTTCAATGTAGAAGCTGACCGGATCCGGATAGCCGCAGCTGCGTTGATCAATCTGTTTCTGGATTTCCGGCGGCTGCCGTCGATAGCCGAGCAGGGCGCGGGGATGCACGCCGATGTTGCGGTTGATAATGAACTCCAGTCGCGCCAGTCCGACGCCGTCATTGGGTAGAAACTGAAAATCAAAGGCGCTTTCAGGGCTGGCGACGTTGAGCATGATTTTGAAGGGCAGTTTGGGCATGGACGACAGGTTAGTCTCCTTCACCTCGAAAGCCAGCCTGCCGCGGTAGATATAACCGGTATCACCTTCGGCGCAGGATACGGTTACCTCGGCGCCATCCGCAATTTCTTCCGTGGCGTTGGCACAGCCCACCACAGCCGGCACGCCCAGCTCGCGGGCGATAATAGCGGCGTGGCAGGTGCGACCGCCGCGGTTGGTGACAATGGCGCCGGCGCGTTTCATCACCGGTTCCCAGTCGGGATCGGTCATGTCGGTAACGAGGATCTCACCTTCCTGAAGATGATCCATGTCTTTTACGCTGCGTATCACCCGCGCTACGCCGGCGCCGATACGCTGGCCGACGCTGCGGCCGCTGGTGATGACTTCGCCGCGCTCCTGTAACTCATAACGCTGGAGAATATTGCCGGCGGTATTCGCCTTGACGGTTTCCGGTCGCGCCTGGACGATATACAGGCCCTGATCGTCGGCATCTTTGGCCCATTCAATATCCATCGGTCGCTGGTAATGTTTTTCGATGATCAGCGCCAGCTCGGCCAGCTGCTGGACTTCTGCATCGTTGAGACTGAAACGGTTTTGTGCGCTTTGTTCAACCTCAATAATGCGGGTTGAATTCTGGTAATCATGATCGCGGGTGAAGATCATTTTTTTCTGTTTGCTGCCCAGCGTGCGGCGCAGGATGGCGGGATTGCCTTTTTCCAGCATCGGTTTGTGCACATAGAATTCATCCGGGTTGACTTCGCCCTGGACGATCATTTCCCCCAGCCCGTAACTGGAGGTAATAAAAACCACATCACGAAAACCGGATTCGGTGTCCAGCGTAAACATGACCCCACTGCTTGCTTCATCACTGCGCACCATTTTCTGCACGGCGGAGGAAAGCGCAACCTGCTGGTGGCCAAAACCATGGTGGACGCGATAGGTGATGGCGCGATCATTGAACAGGGAAGCAAATACCGCGCGAATGGCGTTAAGAAGCTGGTCTTCGCCTTTTATATTGAGAAAAGTTTCCTGCTGACCGGCAAAAGAGGCTTCGGGAAGATCTTCGGCCGTGGCTGATGAACGCACGGCGAAGGAAATATTACTGCCGTATTCTTCCTGCAGGGCGCGACAGGCCTGGCGCAGATCCTGTTCGATTGCGGCTGGAAAGGGTGCCTGTAAAATCCACTGGCGTATCTGTTCACCGGCCTGGGTGAGCTTTTTTATATCGTTAATATCGAGCGCATCCAGTAGCGGATAGATTTTCTTGTCCAGTCCATTTGTGCTGAGAAATTTCCTGAAGGCATGGGCGGTGGTGGCGAAGCCATGCGGCACCCTGACCCCGCTGCCTTCGAGCTGTTGCAACATCTCACCAAGAGAAGCGTTTTTGCCGCCGACTACAGCAACATCCTGTTGGCTGACCTGATTAAGCCAGAGAAAATGTGCATTCACTGTTGGACTCCGGGTTACTGAACTATGCTGTTATTTTGGGCTGTCATTATTTTGCTTACATTACAACATGAGTACTCAGCAACGCATTATTTTTTTTATCTCTGATAGCACGGGAATTACCGTAGAAAAACTGGGGCGCAGTCTTCTCAGTCAGTTCCCGGATATTGATTTCCAGAGGATTTCTCTCAGGTATGTGGACTCAGTGGACAAAGTCGCTAAGGCGCGTGAGGAAATTGAAGCGGCGGCGAAAAATAGTGGCAAACCGCCGATTGTTCTTAGCACGCTGGCGCAACCGGCGTTGTGTGAGGCGCTGAAGACGGATGCGGCTGTTGTGCTGGATGTGTTCGGAACTTTTCTCGATCTGCTGGAAGCGCCACTGCAGCAGAAAGCGTCCCACGCAGCGGGTCATGCCCACAGGGTAGCGGAGCCGAGGGCGTACATGGCGCGTATGGATGCGGTCAATTACGCCCTGCGCTATGACGATGGCCTGGGTGGCGCGGATTATGGCCGGGCAGACGTGATCCTGCTGGGTGTTTCGCGTAGCGGCAAGACACCGGTATGCCTGTACCTTGCGATGCAATATGGACTTTTTGCCGCTAACTATCCGCTTGTCGACGAGGACCTGCAAACAACGTCATTGCCGTCGGTTTTGCAGCCGTTTCGGCCAAAACTGTTTGGCCTGACGATTGAGCCGCAGCGCCTGCAGAAAATTCGCGCTCGGCGTTACAGTGGCCGAGATTATGCCGATCTCGGGCAGTGTCGGCGGGAAGTGGCGCGGGCCGAAGCGCTGTTTGCCGCCAATCAACTGCCGGTGCTGGACACCACGGTGGTGTCAGTCGAGGAAATCGCCACCCAGATCCTCGCGCAAATGCAGATGAATCCCTGATCATTTCAGGTTCAGTACGGCCTCACCCTTGAAATCAATGCCCCCCGTCTCCATATCCTGTGCAAATCTGTTTTTTATAAAAACGTCAAACATTTTAACCACTTAAGTTATATCCAGGAGTCCATTAGAAATGAGTGTCGATACGCATAAGGAAACCCTGAGTTTCCAGACCGAGGTCAAACAGCTTCTGAATCTGATGATTCATTCACTGTATTCCAACAAGGAGATTTTTCTGCGCGAGCTGGTCTCCAATGCTTCTGATGCCTGTGACAAACTGCGCTTCGAAGCGCTGGCGGATGATGCCCTGTTTGAGAATGACAGTGAACTGAAAATCGAGGTGACTTACGACAAGACCGCACGGACCGTCACGATCTCTGATAACGGCGTCGGTATGAACCGTCAGGAAGTGACGGAGAATATCGGCACCATCGCCAATTCGGGTACGCGCAAGTTTCTGGACAGCCTGACCGGCGATCAGAGCAAGGATGCAAATCTGATTGGCCAGTTCGGGGTCGGTTTTTATTCGGTGTTTATTGTTGCGGACAAGGTGACGCTGGAAACGCGCCGCGCCGGTCTTGGCAAAGAGCATGGTGTGCGTTGGGAGTCCAACGGAGAGGGCGAATACAGCCTGGAAACCATTGAGCGGGAAGAACGCGGCACCAGCATCACCCTGCATCTGCGTGAAGATGAGGCGGAATTCTGTGAACCTTATCGTCTGCGTTCGATTATCAACAAATATTCAGATCATATTTCCATGCCTATTCTGATGCCCAAACTTGATGACAAGGGCGAGCCGACGGATGAAATGGAAACTGTCAATAAAGGTTCAGCTCTGTGGACAAGACCAAAGTCAGAGATCAGCGATGACGAATACAAAGAATTTTATAAGCATGTCGCACATGACTTTGAAGACCCCCTGACCTGGATACACAACAAGGTGGAAGGAACTCAGAGTTACACCACTCTGTTTTATCTGCCAAAGCGTGCGCCTTTCGATCTCTACGATCGGGATAAACGCTATGGTATCAAGCTGTATGTTAAACGTGTATTTATCATGGACGACGCCGAACAGCTGATGCCCAACTATCTGCGTTTCATTCGCGGTGTGGTGGACTCTGATGACCTGCCGCTAAATATATCCCGCGAGATTCTCCAGCATAACCGCCAGATCGATACCATTCGTAACGGTTCGGTGAAAAAAATTCTCGGTATGCTGGAGAAAATAGCAAAGAATGATCCTGAACAGTATGCAATCTTCTGGAAAGAATTCGGTAACGTCTTCAAGGAAGGCCCGGCAGAAGACTCCGCCAACAGGGACAGATTGCTGAAGCTGATGCGCTTTGCCTCAACCCATAATGATTCAGATGAACAGAATGTTTCACTGGATGATTATGCCAGTCGCATGCGGGACAAGCAGGACAAGATCTATTACCTGACGGCCGAAAGTTATGCGGCAGCCAAAAACAGTCCGCATCTGGAACTGTTCCGCAAGAAAGATATCGAAGTCCTGCTTATGTATGATCGTGTTGATGAATGGATGATGTCCTACCTGGATGAATTTGATGGCAGGAAACTGGTATCTATCGCCAAGGGCAATCTGGATCTGGGTGAACTTGAAGATAAAGAAGAAAAGAAAAAGGCGGAGAAAGCAGAAAAGGAATACAGTGATCTTCTTAAGCGTATGAAAGATGTTCTGGGAGAGAAGGTAAAGGAGGTGCGTATTTCACATCGCCTGACAGATTCTCCTTCCTGTCTGGTGGTCGAAGAAGATGCCATGGCCCTGAATATGCAGAAGCTGCTCAAACAGGCAGGTCAGAATGTGCCTAACCTGGAACCTGTGCTGGAAATAAATCCTGATCACCTGCTGGTGGAGCGCCTGCAGAATGAACAGGATGAAGAACGTTTTTCTGACTGGTGCCATATGCTGTTTGAACAAGCCATGCTGAGTGAAGGTGGGCAGCTGGAAGATCCCGCCAGTTTTGTCAGGCGTATTAACCTGCTGTTCAGGACATTGACTGATAAGTAGAGAGTAAACACGGCATGTTCAGAAACGTTTTAGAACAGGCCGTGTTTTTTCTGGGGGCTTCAGATGTTATTAATCTGTAGGATGTGCTGAGGAACGAAGCGCATCGTTCGCGTGTCAAGCCTGGAATGATGCGCTTTGTTTTCCATAGAATCCCTTCGGGCTTCATTATGGATTTCCTGAACCTGCTTTGCAGGATTCTGGTCTCACTCAGCACATCCTGCATCAGGTAGATTACTGCACTGTTTTTTTCTACCGAGACCACAAAAACCAAGCAGGCCGCTGCCGAATAACCATATCGCGGCCGGTACCGGAACGGATGAAACTTTTAGTTCGGATGATCCTGCCGTTCCCGGTGTGCCTGTGTCTCCTGCACCATATATGAAGGTATCAGGGGTAGTCTGGTAATTTTCAATTTCACCGGAGAGCATGAGAAGCTCGGTGCTTTTACCTGCGCCGGAAAAACCGGTGTCGTATTCGAGCCGGGTAATTTCTCTGCCATCCGCTGTAATAATGATGGCATCGGATGTGTTGCCCAGGGTAAATCCGGAATAGACATAATCAGCGACTACACCGCCGTTGATATTGATGTCTCCGTTGCGGGCAAGCACAAAATATTGACCACTGTTTATGAGTAGATCGCTGCCTGTATTTATCTGGTGCGCATTACTGCCATTGTCACTGATAACAAGGTTATTCAGAATAAGAGAATCAATCGTCGGATTGAAAAGTTCAAACCACTCACCCGCGCGGTCTGAGACAGCCGATGGATTGGCCATGACTTCGGAGATAACAAGATCGCCGGGTTCCGGTGCGCGGATGGCGGCAAAAGAAACGGATAGTGGACTGCTTAATGCAACGATAAGCGCTGTGCCAGTGCAATAGATGTGAACAGATTTGTTCATGACTAATCCTCCATGATTATTGAGTAAAGAAAACACAACTCCTTTGTGTTTGCGAATAAACATACAAGATTAAAATAAATTGTACAAGTAAAATTTTTATGACACTCTCTGAGATTAGATCAGAATCATACTGTTCTGCCTGCCCTGATATACGATATTTATGACATTATTTGAAATGACAAAACAGTATAGAGCAGGAAATTTTCACTAATGGATTCTTTGCTGCTCGTTATTACTTTGTTTGCGATCGTTTTTTTCTGGTGGGACAGTGTCGGCGCAAAGGAAAAGGCCAGGGAAACCGGGCGTCGTTATTGTGAAAATTCAGAGGTGCAGTTTCTTGATGATACCGTTGAGCTTGTTAAGCTACGTATACGAAGGAATTATCGTGGGCAACTGTGTTTTTATCGAGTCTATCGCTTTGAGTTTAGCAGCACCGGCGAGTCGCGTTTTCAGGGAGTGATATATATGCTGGGAAGAACGCCGGATAAAGTTCAGATGGATGCATATCCACCAGGCTAACATTCTAAATAGCTGTTCCAAATACCAGTCCGCTTTAGGAATTACCGTTCGTCCTGAGCTTGTCGAAGGAAGCTTGTCGAAGGAAGCCTGTCGAAGGAAGCCTGTCGAAGGA
>Ga0316207_10001472_pt1 | contig 28778 bp, 29 predicted proteins | sample 6weekpyrite_MG_FD_204943 | JGI IMG/M metagenome (GOLD analysis project Ga0316207, IMG submission 204943) | Microbial mat bacterial communities from mineral coupon in-situ incubated in ocean water Damariscotta River, Maine, United States -... | ecosystem: Environmental > Aquatic > Marine >...
AGCGCCTTCTTCGCGCAAGAAATGAAGTAAAATTTGATTTCATTAAAGACGAATCAGTGCATTTTCCGGTGGCTATTTTATGCCGGGTTATGCAGGTCAGTACCTCAGCTTATTATGCCTGGAAGACACGACCAGGGCAGCTGATTAGTGCAGATGTATTACATCTGCATCGTCGAATGCAGGCGTTATTTAAGCAGAACCGTAACAGCTTAGGCAGCCGTGAAATGATGAAAAAATTACGCGAAGAAGGCTTTGATATAGGGCGTTACAAGGTACGCAACTTGATGAAAAAGTTGAACTTAAAAGTGACACAACGCATCGCATACAAGGTAACAACCAACAGAAACCACCGTGATGACGTGGCGGATAATTTGTTAAATCAGAACTTTAATCCGCTTGCGCCTAATCAGGTCTGGGCAGGTGATATTACCTACTTGAAAACAGGTGAAGGCTGGATGTATTTAGCCATTGTAATGGATTTGTGCTCACGCCGTATTGTAGGCTGGTACATCAGTAAGCGCATGACGACAGACTTGATATGCAAGGCAATGATGATGGCTTACAACTTAAGACAACCGCCTAAAGGGTTGGTGTTTCACAGTGATCGTGGATCACAGTACACCAGTAAGCGTTACCGTAAATTGCTGAATGAATTTGGTGTACGAGCAAGCATGGGTGATGTGGGTGCCTGTTGGGATAATGCAGTGGTAGAGCGTTTTTTTGGAAGCCTGAAGCACGACTGGATATTTAAAATTGCTCAACCCACCCGTGAGCATATGAAAAAAGATGTAGCGGCTTACATGAGGTATTACAACCTTGAGAGACTGCATTCTAAGAACGGTGATCAGTCACCAATTAACTATGAAAACGCTCTAAAAAAGTGTCCGGTATGACTTGACCAGTACATTTTCTACTGGCCAGCGTTCTGGTTCAGCGGCCTTTAGTCAATAATAAAATATTATATTCATTGCAGCATAAAATGTAGCTGGAGCAGAAATAATAAGACCGAGTCATAGCATTAATGTTTTATGTTTCATCAGAATTTAAGATAAGTAATGACACCAATGACTATAGCTAGGACCATAAAAGTGCTTTTATAGCTATATGATGACATTAGGTAGATAATTGCTTCTAATATTTTTGCCATTTTCTCTATTTATTTTGTTAAACACCCGGTAGGTCAGGGCCTTATGACCCGTTCCCCCTAAGAACTGTAGGTGATAGTTTCCCATCATACAGCCCAAGGCTTTCTGAAACCGATCACTTACGGCCCGACTGCTTATGTGTAACTTAGTTAGTTGCATTGTGTTAATCTAGCATAGGCATCACTAGATAGGAAGATTCTGTCTTTTATTGCCCATTGCCTTTGAGTTGTTTTACGCGTCGCAAAATAGCTATGATCAGTTTTATCATGAGGGTTTGCTTCACCGCGTATTTTGGTATGAAAATGAACAGGTAGTTTCGCCATCTTAAAAACTCCCCCCACTTTACAGTGCCGTCCTTTTTCGTGTGATGTTTACCCAGACTGGAAAATCCTTTTATTCGTTTAAGGTAGGTCTGTTTTATCCATGACCCGTTCTTATTGCGATGCTCTTTGCGTAACTATCTGGCGACTTGTTTAAAAATATTAATGTCTAGGTAAGCCATTATATCTTTTACTACTACTTTGTGGGGTGCATAAGCCCAACCGCGTAATGTGGTGTTGAGCTTACCGAGCATGGCATAAAAAGGTATGCTGTGACTTTGAGTTAGGCAGTGCCTGACTTTGTCTACTAGTTGTGATGTTTTCTTTTTGACGGGTTTTATAATGAGTTTTTGATTGAACTTTTGGACTGTAAATCCTGGAAAATCAAATCCTGCATTAATATTTGTCAGTTTTGTTTCCTCCTCTGACAGGGTTAATCCGCGCTCAGCGAGAAAGCGTTCTACATCGGGCTTTATTTCTTTTAACAAAATGTTTTCTGTTGCACCGGTGATAATAAAATCATCGGCGTAGCGGATGATATTGAGTTTTCTGCACTTTTTATTTCTTCCTTTTATGACAAGATCCTGCAATCCATCCAGCGTCATATTGCAGAGTATTGGGGAGATAATGCCGCCTTGCGGGGTTCCTTCGGTTGTTTTATAAAATGCGGAAGAGTCAATATAACCTGATTTTAACCCTTGTTTTAAGACCGTTTTAGGTCAATGTTAAATACCGTTAAAACAACAGCAACTAAAAATAACAACCCAAAAAATAACAAGAAGAATGAAAATCTTAATGATATAAACAGTAAAAGTAATACTAAAAATAGTAAATCAACCAGCCTGAACACGCTGCTTTTAAAAGACCGTTTTTTTATGTCCGTGGTAAACAATGAAATAAGTCGAGTTAAAAAAGGTGTTTATCTTGTGCATCCTGAGGTTTTGGTGAGTCATCGGCGGCGAGGGTAGCAGAAAGGCTATCAGTTCCTCATCTAAAATTTTTAAAAAACAAGGGCTTAGTCACTTTTATCCTTTGGTTTATTATGGCTGCCTGGTTAATTTGGCTAATTGGTGTTTAGTTGCAGAAATTTACGATTAGGGCAAGTTAGGTGGGGCTGTCTATGGAAATGGAAACACCTTAAAGCTAATTAATTATAAAATTAAAGTTGTGGAACTGTTCAATAATTTGTTAGTCTATGAAGTTCGATATTTTGAACTAACAGATGAATAGCAAATAAAATCCATGATCCGCCAATACCTTACATTCATTTTGGTAAGCCTTATTACACTGCAGTCGGTGGTGTCTATGGCGGATGAACATCAATTTTATCAAACCGGCAATGAACATATCTCCACTGAGCACGATCATAGTCAAAAAAGTCAGGGGTTGCAGGCCGATTCAGGTTTAAAAAAGCCTGGTGATTTCAATGCTGTTTCGTCTGATTGTCAACATTGCTGTCATTGTCATGCGTTAGGGCAGTTTTTATTGGCATACAGTCATGCAAAACTGGTCAATATTCAGATAAGCAATGAGATTTCTGGGTACGGATTTAGTTACTTTTCACACCTGATATCACCCGACAATCCCCCTCCAATTAGCTAGTCGAACACCAAACTATTGCTAAGCCAGTGTTGGTTATCTGGTTTTTCGACTAATTAATTGAGAGGAATTCTCGTGAAAAAACTTCTTGTTTCAATATTACCGGGCGCTTGCGCTTTTCCATCTGCACTCCCATCTACATGGGCAATCAGTTCATACACTGCTGAGGCAGTTGAACAGCACCAACAAAAAAGAGTCATGCGTTTTTTGACCGGCTTTGATCGATTACCGCCAGATGGTGCTATGATCAAATCAACTTTTCATCTTGAAAAGTCACGTCGCAAAATAAACCCTCCTTATAGTGGTTAGATCGCTAAAGAAAAAATCCCGCTTTGCTTTCTGTTGATTAATACAGCAGGTAGAGCCTTTTTAGATCGAATGATAGGAAGGTTTATTCCATGTTAAATATAGTTACACAAAAGTGTTGCTACGCTTTTGTTATTTTAAGTTGCTGCTGTGCAGTGCCGCTTACCCTACAGGCAGCGACACAGCAACAAATATTGAGCTTAAATAAAGCGATCGAAAGAACGCTAGCTCAGAATCCACAACTCCATCAATTTACGTTTGTTCGTCAAAGTCTTTTGGCTAAACGTGAAACCAGCGCACTGAAACCCGGTTATCGTTTGGGACTGGACGTGGAAAATTTTTCTGGTTCAGGTGAAATGAAAGGATTAGACAGCGCAGAAGTAACCCTGGCACTGTCCTCTGTGCTTGAACTGGGTGACAAACAGGCATCACGTATTTCCGCGATAGATGCCAGGGTGGATATATTTGATCTGACCCAGCAGGCTGAAACCCTGGATGTGTTAGGCAACCTGACGTCCGCCTTTATTATCAGCCTAACCACACAAGAACAGCTGAATCTTTCGATAGAAGCAGTGAAGCTATCTGAAGCCTTACTTAAAAAAGTACGCGAACGTGCCACACGGGGTGCTGCCTCAGATGCTGAAGTGATGCGGGCCAGGGCGATGTTGACTCAGTCCGGAATTCATCGATCAAATATTCTGAAGAAGCTGGATCGGCAAAAAGTCGAAATGGCCAAATACTGGGGTGAGACTCGAGCTGATTTTTCAAGCTTGCGAGGTGATTTATTTGCATTTGGTCAAAGTCAAAGCTTTGCCGCCTTGTATGAAAAAGTAAAACGATCACCTGCTATTGAAGTGTTTGCCAGTGAAATTCGTCTGAAAGACGCAGAAATTCGTCTGGCAAAATCACAGGATAGCGGTGACCTGAGTTGGCAATTTGGTGTCAGGCGTTTTGAAAACACCGCTGACAATGCACTCACACTTGGCTTTTCCATACCGCTCTTTTCGCAAAACCGAAATCGAGGCGGGGTCAGATCGGCCCTGGCGGAACGCAATGTTGCTGAATTTAAACGTGCCAGTGCTTTGTTAAATCTACATGATCAGTTATTTAAAGCCTATTCGCAGCATCAGCAGAACATCGAGACTTATCAGCAGCTAAAAACCCGTGTTATTCCTGATCTTGAAAAGGCACTGGCTATTACGCGCGAAGCCTACGATCGAGGTCGATTGAAATATCAGGACTGGATCGCAGCTCAACAGGAGCTGTTAAGCGCCAAGCAACAGATGATTGAAAGTGCGAGCACTGCTCTGCTAAATCAGGCTGTGATTGAACAACTGACCGCCGAACCGTTAACGAATTGAGGTATCAGCTGCTCATTCAGCAGTTGAACCAAACAGGATTTTAAACATGAAACCATTTATATTTTTTACATTAATACTACTGGGTTTTTCCAGTCATAGCCTGACATACGCCACAGAAAGGCATGATCAAGAAGAGCAACACGTGCATGCACATGATGAGGATAATCAGTCGCATGAAAACAACCACAGGGAAGATGATGATCATGGGGATGAAAATCAGGCACATAAAGATGAACATGGTCACGAAGAGGAGGGGCATAGTGAAGAGCAGTCCACACGTATCGAACATAGCATGGCCGCTCAGGTTGGTATAGAAACCGTTAAGGCCACGTCGCAGGTATTACACCAGACGATTGTAAGTTATGGCAGCTTATCAACCGGTCCGGAGCAACTTAGCCATGTGCGTGCCCGTTACACCGGAATGATTAAATCAGTTTTACCCAGCATTGGTGATCGCGTTAAGCGGGGGGATTTACTGGCCAGGGTAGAATCTAATGAAAGTTTGAAGACCTACCAGATGCTCGCCCCCATATCCGGCACCATCATTCAACGCCATGCCAATACCGGCGAAGTCACACAGGACCAGGTACTGTTTTCCATTGCGAACTTTGACACTCTGTGGGCCGAACTGCGTATTTATCCTACGCAGCAATCGCAGGTTAGCGTCAATCAGGCTGTCAATATTATTGTTAATGAGCAATCGATCAAAGGTATGATCGAACACATTATTCCGACATTAGATAAACCCTACCAGTTGGCTCGGGTAAAGTTTAATAATCAGTCATATGGATTATCACCAGGGCTACTCATTGAAGGTCATATTGTGATTGGCGAACACCCCGTTGCATTAGCGGTGGTAAAAGATGCGGTTCAGACGATGGAGGGAAAAAAGGGAGTTTTCGTGCAGGAGGGTGAACAATACATATTTACGCCATTGCAGTTCGGACGTAGTGATGAGGATTATGTAGAAGTACTGAGCGGCCTTACAACAGAACAAACCTATGTCAGCAAAAACAGTTTTCTGATAAGAGCCGACATTGAAAAATCCACAGCAGAACACAGCCACTAAGGGTCGCAATCATGATTGAATCTATACTGCGCCTGTCAATTACACGGCGTTATCTTATACTCAGCTTAACCCTTGTCATTATTGGCATTGGTAGCTGGAGCTATCAAAATTTACCAATAGATGCTGTACCGGACATCACCAATGTACAGGTACAAATAAATACGGCATCGCCGGGCTATTCACCACTGGAATCTGAACAGCGAATTACGTATCCCGTTGAAACAGCATTGTATGGCTTGCCCAAGCTTTCCTATACACGATCTCTGTCCCGTTATGGGCTATCGCAGGTGACCGTAGTTTTTGAAGAAGGCACGGATATTTATTTTGCGAGAAACCTGATCAACACTCGATTGGGGGCAATAAAAAGCGTTTTACCGCCAGGTATTCAACCTGAAATGGGGCCGATATCAACGGGACTCGGTGAAATTTTTATGTACACGGTTCGCGCCCAGGCTGATGCACAACAAGCGAATGGTAAGGCTTATGACTCGACGGCATTGCGCGAGATTCAGGACTGGATTATCAAACCGCAACTGGCACAGGTAAAAGGGGTTATCGAAGTCAATAGTATTGGCGGCTATAACAAACAGTACCATGTCTTGCCTGATCCGAAAAAGCTGCTGTATTACCAGGTCAGCGTGGAAGATCTGGTGAAAGCCCTGCAGGCGAATAATGATAATCGGGGAGCAGGTTACATTGAGCGAAATGGACAGCAGCTACTGGTGCGTTCACCTGGTCAACTGGCGACAATCGAGGACATTGGCAACGTCATTATCACCGAGCATGAAAATGTACCCATCAAAATCCATGATGTCGCTGATATTGGTATAGGTAAAGAGCTGCGCACCGGTGCAGCAACTCAGGACGGTATCGAGACGGTGCAGGGTACAGCGATGATGCTGATCGGGGCAAACTCCCGTACAGTGGCGCGTGATGTCGCTAATAAACTGACTGAGATTCAGGCCTCTTTACCGCCGGGCATTGTCGCCGAGGCGGTTTATGATCGTACCAGCCTGGTCGATAAAGCGATTGCGACGGTTAGCAAAAACCTGCTGGAAGGTGCGTTACTGGTTGTTGTCGTGTTGTTCCTGTTGCTCGGTAATTTACGTGCCGCATTAATTACCGCAGCGGTGATTCCCCTGTCCATGCTAATGACCATTACGGGCATGGTGAAAACGGGCGTATCTGCCAACTTAATGAGCCTGGGCGCGCTGGATTTCGGTTTGATTGTGGATGGTGCTGTCATCATCGTGGAAAATGCCGTGCGCCGACTTGCCGAGGTGCAACATAATAGCGGCCAGCAAACATTGAAAGAACGGCTTAACACCGTGTATGAGGCAACCTCAGAGGTTATTCGTCCGAGCCTGTTTGGGGTGGCCATTATTACGGTGGTCTATATCCCTATATTCTCGTTAACCGGGGTCGAAGGCAAAATGTTTCACCCCATGGCGGCAACGGTAGTAATGGCCTTACTCTCGGCCATGCTACTGTCTTTAACCATCGTGCCCGCCGCCGTCGCGGTGTTTTTACGGGGCCATATCAGTGAGAAAGAAAGCGCTGCTATCAAATCCTCAAAAAAAGTCTATCGCCCCCTTTTACAGCTAGCCCTGCGTTTTCGCCGACTCATCGTTGGTCTGGCAACCGTTTTGGTCGCTGTGAGTATCTGGCTGGCGACTACCTTAGGCTCAGAGTTTATACCTCAACTCAATGAAGGCGATATCGCTCTACAAGCCATGCGCATACCAGGAACAGGGCTGGAACAAGCGGTTGAGATGCAGGAAACGCTGGAACAACGGATTAAGTCCTTTGCCGAAGTGGACAAGGTCTTTGCGCGTATTGGTACTGCTGAGGTCGCGACTGACCCTATGCCACCTAATGTGTCCGATAACTTTATCATCCTTAAACCGCGCAGCGAATGGCCAAATCCCGACAAAACCAAAGCCGAGCTCGTCAAGGAGATGGAAGCGTCGGTGGAACAGTTACCGGGAAATAACTACGAGTTTACCCAGCCTATACAGATGCGGTTTAATGAACTGATCTCAGGTGTTCGAGCCGATGTTGGCATCAAGGTATTTGGTGATGATCTGGAGCAGCTAGTGGTGGCCGCTAACAATGTACTCAAAGTCGTCAATCAGGTTGAAGGGGCAGCGGATGCCAGGGTTGAACAGGTCACTGGACTGCCGACTTTATCCGTCATACCAAATCGCACAGCGCTGGGTCGATATGGACTCAATGTTGTAGAATTACAGGACTGGGTTTCAGCCGCCATCGGCGGCGAGTCGGCGGGTATTCTTTATGAAGGTGATCGTCGTTTTGAACTGGTGGTGCGACTGCCTGAAAACCTGAGGCGGGATATCGAAAAACTGGCACACCTGCCGGTCCCCTTGCCTAATGGCGATTACGTCCCCTTGCAGGAAGTTGCAACACTGGACATATCGCCCGCACCGGCACAGATCAGCCGAGAAAACGGTAAGCGTCGAGTGGTTGTAACAGCCAATGTTCGCGGCCGTGATCTGGGCAGTTTTGTCAAAGAGGTCAAAGAAAAAGTCCGCCGTGACGTACAATTACCCGCGGGCTACTGGTTAAACTATGGGGGTACTTTTGAGCAACTGGAATCAGCCAGTAAGCGCCTTTCCGTCGTCGTACCCATTACGCTGTTCGTTATTCTAGGTCTGCTGGTGATGGCCTTTGCATCCCTCAAAGATGCATTGATCATCTTTAGCGGTGTGCCACTGGCGTTAACAGGAGGTGTATTTGCGTTGTACCTGCGAGATATGCCGCTGTCTATTTCAGCGGGCATCGGTTTTATCGCATTGTCTGGTGTTGCGGTACTTAACGGTCTGGTCATGCTCGCGTTTATTCGTGACCTCTGGCATGAAAAAGGTGACCTTTTACTGGCCGTAACCGAAGGTGCGCTGACGCGTTTGCGTCCTGTATTAATGACGGCATTAGTTGCAAGCCTCGGCTTCATTCCCATGGCACTTAATACTGGCACGGGTGCTGAGGTGCAGCGTCCATTAGCAACCGTAGTGATTGGTGGAATTATTTCCTCGACATTACTCACACTGTTGGTTTTACCTGTGTTATACCACTGGTTACATCAACGAGATAACAAAAAAACGGAAAACACTTAAACCAGGTTCGGTGCACCGTTTTTGATTTAGACGGTGCATCGTTAAGGAAAAATAATTTTGTGACTTAGGCTTATGCATCAACACGACCATAATACCGATAGTGCGTCTCGAATCGGCTGGGCATTTTTACTTAATGTCTGCTTTACCATTATTGAGTTTGTAGGCGGGGCGCTAACCAATAGCACGGCGATTATGGCCGATGCCATTCATGATCTGGGTGATAGCCTATCCATTGGGCTGGCCTGGGTGTTAAGCAAGCTTAGCGATAAAGAAGCCGATTCTTCTTATACATACGGATATCGTCGCCTATCACTGATGGGTGCGCTGATTAACGGCCTTGTTTTAATTGTGGGATCAATCTGGGTTTTGTCTGAAGCAATCCCCAAGCTGTTTCAACCGGAAATGCCCGTTGTAGAAGGTATGTTGGGGCTGGCTATTTTAGGTGTCACGGTTAACGGGTTTGCGGCTTACAAATTGAGTCACGGAAAAACCTTAAACGAAAAAGTTTTAAACTGGCATTTACTGGAAGATGTGTTTGGCTGGATTGCAGTATTGATTGTTTCTATCATACTGCTATTTTTTGATTTGCCGATACTCGATCCAGTGTTATCGATTTTATTTACACTATTTATTCTTATCAATGTGGCAAAAAATATCTGCAGTACATTACGCTTATTCCTGCAGGCATCTCCCGATAAATTTTTGTCAGAAAAGCTCAAACAGAAACTATTGTCTATGAAACATGTCAGGGAAGTGCATCATCTGCATCTGTGGTCCCTGGACGGTGAACACCATATTTTGACTGCGCACCTTGTTTTAAATAACGATTTTGATAATGCCAATCTGGGAAAAGTCAAAAGGCAGATTGCAAACCAGCTTGAACCCTACAGTTTTGCCCATACTACCATCGAAATTGAGTTTCATGATGAGCTGTGTAGAGACAGACAAGGTAAGACTATTAAAAAATAGCACAACACACGGTTAGCATATTGGTTAAAGCTTTTGTCTATTATATCGTCTTTAAGTTTCCCTGGGATTAGCATCCAGGGTTTCGGCTTTGATGTCCGATGCATGGTTTTCATATTAGCTAGCAACATCTGACAGGGCTTTTGTAAACGCAGACATGCTGGCTCTTGGCATATAGGCCAGTGGCTTTGTATTAATTTCACAGTGTTTTTTAATCAAATGAATCGCTTTATGGCTAATGCAGTCGAGCGGACATACGACAATGTCAGCTCGAGACAATGTAGAATTAAGTTTGGCCGGGCCTTCTTCCCGACCACCATCATGATGAATAAATTCACCATTAGCCTTTTCTACCAGCGTACGAAAATGGCTGCACAGGTTGTTGCGTCCACCGACATATAATATGCATTGACCACATAAATCAATAATATCACCGCCAAATAGCTGACTTACAGCACAATGATTATTACAACTATCGATTGATTGATGGTCTAGCAGTGTTTGCAGACTTTTGCATTCCTGTTGGTAGAATTTCAGTCGCTGTTCCATAGAGTGGAGGTGCTCCATGGCTTGTTTTAAATCATTTTCGGCCTGTTTACGGTAGCGCATTTCCATTACGCATTTATTGTTCAGTTTATCTATAGTATTTTCCTGTTTGTTTGGTGTTACGGGATGATTCATTTTTTCTTTCAGTTTCTGATAACGAATTTCTATATTATTAGCCTGTTTGAGCTTATCTGTCAGTTTACTGATTGCTGTACTTTTTTCATTTAGACGTTTTTGAGTGCTGGCTTGCAATTCCTTATACCGTATTGTTAAATCGCGGTGAGCATTTTTTAAATGCTTGAATGCTTCCATGTCCATTCGAATTGAGGCCCCAGCAATATGCGACAACATATGAATATCTGCATAAATTTCATCACGTAACTGTATGCTGGTTAAAGGGTGGGTGGCTATGGCCCAGTAGTCGCCTGCAACATCGCCAGAACTTAGTGATGTTTGCCAATGATTTTTTAATGCCTGTTCAGAATCAACTGAATTGAGGTCGCGTATATTTTTCAAAAACTTCTTATCCAGAAATTTTTGTAATTTAACTGCGGGGTATGAACCATCATTCACGATGTGAACAAACACATGGTGCAGATCATAATCGCTGGCAGTAGATTTGAAGTTCAGTTTGAACTTTTTGCTTAACTTGCGAAGTTCAATAAGCGTGATGCAGGTGCCAATAATACTGCAATGAAAAGGTTCTTCTAACTGCCAAATTTTCTTTCGTTTGCTTGATTGAGAGTGCATGAGAGTTTAAGTGTTCTGTTTATCAGATGGTGTTTTGCAGTTTTGGCATTGGCTGCATTTACCTGCACATACTTTATCGTCGGCAGCTCGAGAAAGCTTATGTATTTTGTTTTGATGAAATTCTATAATTATGGCGCGGTGTATTTCTTTCATTTTATTTTCCCTTGTATAAGATCCAGGCCTTAATGATAATGATTATCATTTGCAATTACAAGAAAAAATAATATAAATGTTAATGCAATATTTTCCATAACAGGAACTGATTAATTCAGGGTAATTCCGAACATAAAAAAATCAGTTGACCGTACATTTATATAGCGCAACCTCTTGATGCACTTTCAACTGATTTTTCTAGGTTGCATTCTCTGATAGATCTGATTTTATGAAAATAAAGTACGAGGTTTGATGTGCCTAGTATAACAAGGAAGATTACATCATGCTGGGTAGGGTAGAGTTGATTGTTCCCCACAACAAAGCGTTTAAAGCACCGTGTATTGATTGATTCACGCCATTGGGTGTACAGCAGTGAGCACTGCCATTAAGTGATATTAGCGAGTTGATAGATAAACACTATAAGTTTATGGGTGAAATTATGCAGCGTTTATAGACTGAATTTGTTGCGTTGCTTGATGCGCATTGCCGCATTGCCTTAATAAACCTTTCGCACAGGTCGCACAACGCCCGCAACAGGTCGCCACGTTTAGTTCATTACTTAAATCTTCTAAACTGCTGGCACCATTTTCAGCGGCTTTAATGATGTCTCTATCCGTTACTGAATGGCAAACACATACGTACATGGCATATTACCCAACTATATTTTTTCAAGTTAGTCATATTATACACGCAAATGAGAATGATTTGCAATATCATGTTTATTAAGAATAGTCCCAGTATCGGGGTTTTTATTATGAAATGTATTGATAATCATTAAAAATCAATAATTTAGTTGTTTTTTTGCCGCTTGCAAATAAATGCTTTATCACTATACTTGCTGATCCACATCAAGCAGTAAGCTACCAGGAATGCAGTTATTAACTGCCAAATGATATAGAGGCCTCTATGAAAGGTGATCCGAAAGTTAACCAATGCCTGAATCTGGCATTAAAAAATGAACTAACGGCGATTAACCAGTTTTACCTTCACGCCCGCATGTGTAAAAACTGGGGATTTGAAGAACTCAATAAAAAAGACTACAAAGCCTCAATTAAAGCCATGAAGAATGCCGATGGGATAATCGAACGTATTCTTTTCCTGGAAGGTCTGCCTAACTTACAAGACCTTGGGAAATTATTGATAGGCGAAGATGTGCCTGAAATTATCAAGTGTGATCACCAAATGGCCACTGAAACGCATAATGCGCTAATCGACGGTATTGCTTATTGCGAGTCCGTTAAAGATTATGTTAGTCGAGAATTATTCGAAAATATACTGGAAGATAACGAAGAGCATATTGACTGGTTAGAAACTCAGGCTGATCTAATCGACAAACTTGGCCTGGAGAATTACTTACAATCCACTATGGAAAATTAATTAACAACAAAGGTACTGCTATGCAAGGCGATCAAAAAATTATCGATACTCTTAATAAATTACTAACTGGTGAGATGTCAGCGGCAGACCAATATTTTATTCATTCCAGAATGTATCAGGACTGGGGTCTGGAAAAACTGTATGAGCGTCTCAAGCATGAAGCAGAAGAAGAACTGGAGCATGCAGCGAAATTAGTTGAGCGTATTTTATTCCTTGAGGGTATGCCTGATGTGGCCTCCCGTGAGGCACTTCGTATTGGTAAAGATGTGCCAGAAATGCTTAAAAATGATTTAAGCTACGAGCTGGAAGTGGGTGCCGCATTGAAAGAAGCGATTGCTATATGCGAAGAACATAAAGACTACCAAACACGTGAAATTCTCGAAGTGTTACTTAAAGATACAGAAGAAGATCATACCTATTGGTTAGAACAGCAATTAGGGTTAATCGATAGGGTAGGCTTACAAAATTATTTACAGTCACAAATGAACTAACTTTATTGTTCAACTGAGCAGTCTTGTATGTAACAACATGTTTGTACTAAGGTCAAATAACAGTAAAGTCTGTTCAGCTTTAAGTACATCCAGGTTGTTGTAATGCCTTTCATCATAGCCTATTAAGGGAATACAACAGGCGCTGAGCAATAACCATTTAAAAGATGAGGGTCCGTTTTCATTGGAGGAGATTGGATAAAAGCTCGTTATCTTAACAGGTAAATTAATAGAACCGCCTGGTGCGGGAAGGGCTTATTAGAAATCAGCCCTTATTCGATTGATCATCAGCATCTACCAGCGACAAAACCCGAGTTTCCCTTTTTACTTATTTCTGGTGCAAGGTGTCTGGAGACATTTAATTCATGGACGTACAATACCCCTGTGTTAGCAAAAAAAGCGAAGGGGAACTGGGCAACCCTCAACGCTTGGGACACCACTATAATAGTGGTATGCAGACCAGTAAAAAATACCCAGGCGTTAACGTCAACAGGCTTCATGATGATTAAGTCCGCGATCCTTTCTGCGGTATGCCCGTATTTAATGGCACACCCTGTCGCGTTGAGCCCGTCTGATAGTAAAGGGATTCCATACCATTACTCACTGCAGCAATAAGGCATGCAAAATCCCGTCTATAACAGCTTGCTTAGGTTCAGCCGAAAAACATTTCTTGTGTAATCGTACTGGGGCAGACTCGAATCGTTATTGGTATGTACCAACTGGCCCCTAAATCTCAGCGTTTTGCTCAAGTGGTAATCCATTTGTATGCCCAGCCGCCAGCGTGTGTCATCCCGGTTCTGTGGTGCGGTGGCCGGGTAATCATAGGTGCTACTGCGGTAGGCAATGTCACCGCTCCAGCGAGTTTTTTTATCCAGGTTTCGAGTGTATACTGCGCGGATGGTGTGACGAGTCGGTGAATAACTGGCATTGACGGTATCCTGCCGATCGTTCAGTTCGAGTTCATAATAGAGACGTTTGTTGTCAGCCTTACCATAATAGCGATATTCGGCGCGCACTTGCTGTCGCCAGCCATCGAGATAATCGTACAGCACATTGTCACTGCCGATGTCTTCATAACGATACCGCAGTTGCAATCGTTCCATTTTCGACAGCCGCTGTTTGGCCGAAGCATGAACCCCGGCAATGGTCTGGTAATCATCTCCGGCATAGGTGAGTTTATCGAGCCGTGCCGATAGCCGAGTTGACCATAGGCCAAAAGTATCGATTTTATTTAATCCAGCGCCATACCGCGTTTCGTCATAGTTGCTACTGTCGAAGTAACTGATGTTATAAAAAGAAGCACCTGCCATCCAACCATCCTTGCGGCTGCCTTTTAGTAAATAATCCACCGAGGCGAACAGGTCATAGAAGCTGCCGGACTGTTCTAATGTTATATCGGTAGGCGCAATATTGATATTGTCATCATATCCCAGGCCACCGCGCAGGAAGTTGCTCCACTTTTTAAGCTCAGGTTTAGCTCGGGTGATCTGCCGGCGGGCCAGAGTGACGAGCTTGCTGTCACTGGAGGTTTTACTTACTGTTTCGAACCATGTATTCGCCGTCTTTCTATCACCCTGTTTCAGGGCAATGAGACCAAGATTGTATTGCGCCAGTGATTTCATTTTCGGGTATTGACTAACCAGACGGAAATAGTGTTGCGCTTTTTCATAATTGCCCAGCTTGTAATAGCTGCTGGCCAGATTGTAATAAAGTGCAGCCGATATTTGTTTTTGCTGGTGAGCCTGTTCAAAGGCCTCGGCTGCTGCCTTGTAATCACCCGACTTAAATGACTTCATGCCCTCATTGAAACTGTTCTGATCTGCGGCGTGTGTTTGCATGCTATACACTAGCAGTAAAGAGGCCAGTTTGAAGAGCCAGCCGATTGATTGCTTAGTCATGAATATATTCCTTCTTGAATTGGATTAATCTGGTCATTTTTCTCAACAATGCATCTTTTTTATTCTGCAAATAAACAAACCCCTGCACCAAACCTGGGGGAGGGGTTTGTCGTTTTATAGCAGCCAGTTAATTTTACCTGTCATGGCCTGACATGCCGCTATCGCGATCACTGTCACCACCACCAGGCCCCTGTTCATGAGCTTCATCATACTCATGCTCCATTTCCTGCTGACGCTCCTCGCGATCGGTTTCCATATCGCGCTCATGCTCCATTTCATTCTCGAATTGTTCATCACGATCCATTTCATGTTCGCGATCGTTTTCGCGGTTCATTTCCTGTTCGTGATTGTTTTCGCGATTCATTTCCTGCTCGTGATCGTTTTCGCGACGCATATCACCATCATGCCCCTCATCCTTATGCACACTATCACCATCATGGTTACGATTACGCAGATCAGGGCGATCACCGTCGTGCCGGTCAATATCGGGTAAGTCAATATGTCGGGTGATAGCATCCGATGCTGTTTCATTCGGCTCCATCACTTTGATGGTGATATCATCGTCTGGAGACGCCATGGCGCCTACAGGCAATGACAGCCCCAGTCCTAAAATAATAGCTTTACTTAACGTTTTCATGGCTTATTCTCCACTTCAGTTACACCAATGGCACCGGCTGGATAACATAATCCATCGCACCGTCATCGGTTGTCTTCATTAAAATACGAAAGGTTTTAGACTTGTCGCCATAATTCACCCGGGCAATCATTTCTCCCTGGCCCTGGTCGACAGCCAGAAAGGGTAGTGTCAAGATGTTTTGTCCTTTTTGTAGACGGGTTTGCCAGTTCAAGCGACTTTCGCCAGGGTAACCGGCGAGTTCCACATGCTCTGGCAAATTAAGGCTCAGGGTCACCTGATCCAGGTCACCGACAGCTTCAATCATTAATCTAACCGTACGTTCCTGATTAACCGTAAGCATCACCACAGAGGCATCGGAAATGTCCTGCTGAAAGAACATCAGACTGGACAACCAAAGCATCAGACTGGCCGCCACGGCAGTCGCAAAACCGGTGACGAAGCCATGGTGATGTCGTTCTGGATAATGTCGGTGCACTTCCCCCAGCACACGTTGCTCAAAACCTGCACGGGCTGGTTCAACCGGTAATTCAGCTAAGGCCCGACGCCACTCCCTGATGGCATTCAATTCAGCCTGGCACGAGTCACAGTGGCTTATATGCTCTTCAAACTGCGCCTGATCGGCCAAATCACTATCCAGGTACTGATGTAAACGTGTTGTGGTTTCTGTGCAATTCATCTTTCTCTACCCTCTCACCCAATCTCACGCTGGACGGTGGATGAAGGTTCCATTTTTTTTAAACGTTTCTGTAATTTACTGCGCGCCCGACTCAGCCGCGACTTGAGTGTGCCTAACGGTACATCCTGCATCTGGCGTATTTCCTCCAGGCTGTAACCTTCCACATCATGAAGCAAAATCACCATGCGTTGCTCCATGTTCAGGCTCTGCAGAGCCGATTGCAGTCGTTGTGCGCTGTATTCGCGTTCAGCAACCTCATGGGGCTGAGGCCTGGGATTTTCTGCCAGCTGATAAAATCGGCTTTCGTCTTCAATGCTTGCCAACGGTGATCGCTGCCGTCGACGGTAATCATCGATATACTGATTGAGCAGGACTCGAGACATCCAGCTGACAGGGTTATCCACTGCAGCCAGCTCTTTCAACCGGGGATAAAGCTTAATCAGCACGTCCTGCACCAGGTCCTCGGCATCATAACGGCTGGATGTCAGTCGATAGGCCAGTCGATACAGGCGTTGTAGATGGGGCCTGACCAGGGCGTCAAAGCGCTGTTGCTCTGAGCGTTGGAAAGGCCACAGATTGCTTAGAGTCATCCGGGTACCTGATTGTTTAAAGTTTTGTCTATATTAAGGCGTGCTGTGACAATTATTTTGTTATATATCAGTATTTTCTAATATATATTGATCGGTGTTACTGTTGAAGTCATCGATTGTTGAGTTATATTGAATTGATTCTTGAATCACATGCATAGTTGCATTACTATGCAACTATGCATGTGATTACGATTAAACCTGAAACAGCTTTTCAAGCAGTGGCTGATAAAACCCGCTTACGAATTATTCGTTTAATGATTAATTCAGGCGAAGAGGTCTGTTTGTGCGAAATTACCGATAGTTTGCAGGAGTCACAAACCAAGCTTTCACGTCATCTAAAAGTATTAAGGCAGGCAGGATTATTGTCAGCTCAAAAAGAAGGTCGATGGGTTTATCATAGCCTGGTAACAGGTATTCCGTATTTAGATTACCTATATGCCTCGATTAAAGCATTGCCTGATGAGTTTGGCACATATGCCAATGACCTTAAATTGTTCAATGAGCGTTTATGTTTGCGTGAAAATAACCGTTGTAAGACAAATGTATCGGGTGATGGTACTGGATCCAGAGCGATTAAATAATGATGTTTCACAAATCCTTCGCGATGACTGTTTTGATTACAATTTTGTTCTTGCCCGACATGTTATTTGCGTTGGATGTAAATATTACTGCTGAGTTACCTTCGGTCCAGGTTTTGCATAATGCCCAGAAAGTAACCATCATGCGCAACCAGAACCAGAATAACCTCATCAATCCAGCATTTGCCAGGACTTCGCGTATGTGCCCTCCATTCTGTATTCAGCCAATCAAACTGGCACCAGGGGTGAGAACTATAGGTGAGTTGGAGATGCTTCATTACCTTAAGGGTATGAGTGAGGGTGACAAATCGGTTCTGGTGATCGATTCACGCTCTTTCAATTCAGCCCAAAAGGGCAGCATTCCCGGAGCAGTGAATATTCCTGCTGCCAGTCTTGATAGCAGCAAGACCGATTTCATTAAAGTACAGGAAACAATGGAGAAGTGGTTTGGTGCCAGGTACAGGAACGAATCCTGGGATTTTTCTGAGAGCCGAACGCTGGTGCTGTTCTGCAACGGCCCATGGTGTAGCCAATCCTCTGCTAGCATCAAGGGGCTACTCAAACTTGGCTATCCTGCTGATAAACTGATTTGGTATCGCGGTGGTATGCAAGACTGGGAGTCTTTTGGGTTGACTATAGTTAAGTCATCAGGAGATGGCATGGGTTGGGGTAGCTAAACACGAATTTATTACTTGATTTCCATATTTCTTTTTCGATTTTGAATTGTTTTCAGGCGTATTCTGACAAGTTCGGGACATAAGGATTTAGTGTTCTAACCGACATTGATGTAACGGCCACAATGAAAAAGAAACTGAATATCGACATGCCGCCTTATCGAATTCTTGGTGCATGTAATCCTTCTTTTGCACATGGAGCAATCACAACCGATCCTTCAATTGGTGTGTTATTACCCTGTAATGTAGTAATACGAAAAATTGATGGGGATGGTATATATGTGGAATTTATGGGTCCTGAATCAGTGCTGGGAATCGTTAACAACCCTGATATTACCCAAGTCGGTAAAGAGGTGAAATCTAAACTTGAGAAAGTTATGAATGCGTTGTGAATTTAAGTGCGTAGCTTATTAACACTAAGGATAAAACCATGAAAATAGTAAGTAGATGCTTTTGACGAAGATAAATGCCTGCAGGTTATCCTCATACTCGATGGCGATAAAAATCGACTAAAAGCAAAAATAGAGAAATACAGACTATATTATATGAATAATAATTGTTATCATTCGCATTAATGAATTGCAACATTAAGAGAGAGTAAAATGAAAGCTTCGGCTTATCTATTCATGGCATTAATGCTAATAAGCAAACCATTGCTGGCTAATACACAGCAACTATTACAACTCATTGATTATGTGGGTGTGGATTATAGTGGTGCCGTGGAAGATGCCAGGGTTGTTAATGAAGCCGAATACGCTGAAATGCTGGATTTTACGGCAGGTATATCTCAGCAACTTGTGGATCTGCCTGAGCACAGTGTTAAAACGGAGTTAATATCACAGACTAAAACACTGGCTTTATGGGTGCAGCAGAAAGAACCCGCTGAGAAAATCAGGCAGCTAACATCTCAGATGCATAACAATATTATCAATGCTTATAATATAGTGGTTGTACCTCGCAAACAGCCGGATCTTGAAAAAGCAAAAATACTTTACGCTGAACAATGTGCATCATGTCATGGTGCAGACGGTTTTGGTGATGGCCCGGCAGCCGCTGGCATGGAACCGCCACCGATTAACTTCCATGATGTAGAACGCTATAAACAACGCACATTATATGGATTGCACAGCACCATTACACAAGGTGTAAGTGATACGGCCATGAAAGCCTATGATCAGCTAAGCGATGAAGATCGCTGGTCACTGGCCTTTTATGTTGGTAGTTTGGCGGTGCCTGCATCGGATGTGGATACCAATAAAAGTCCCTTGCTGAATATTAATAAGCTGACTACGACCACTCCAGATCAGGCAGAAGATTTTTACGGTGAAAGTGGCGCACAAATAATGGCTTATCTGCGTCATCATCCAGAAGCTTTATATGATAATGAGTCAAATCTTGCATTTGCAAAGCAGCGCCTCGCTGATGTGGTTATTGCGTATAAAAACAATGATAGTAAAAAAGCCTATCAATATGCTGTCGAAGCGTATCTTGAAGGCTTTGAACTGGTTGAACAAAATATTAATGCATTCGATAAATCGCTAAGGCTTGAAATTGAAGTGGCGATGACCGGGTTACGTAATAAAATTCGTGCCGGAGAGAGTATCGATGTAATTGAAAATGAAGTTTCTTTGATTAATGAAAAATTAAATGTTGCTGATGAATTACTCGGTAGTAAAAGTTTATCGGGTGGTGCAGCTTTTGCCAGTGCATTTTTTATTTTGTTACGCGAAGGACTAGAAGCGCTGTTAATCGTGGCGGCACTAGCCGCATTCCTGGTCCGCACTAAACGTCAGGATGGCCTGCTATATATTCATTTTGGCTGGGTCAGTGCACTGGTGCTTGGGTTGTTTACCTGGTGGGCTTCTACTTCATTAGTGAATATATCTGGAGCCTCCCGTGAAATTACTGAAGGAGTAGCAGCCATTGTTGCTACCGTGGTTCTACTTTATGTCGGTTTCTGGATGCATGACAAAACCAGTGCTGCAAAATGGAAAAAGTTTATCGATGACAGTATGCACAAAGCATTAACCTCCGGCACATTATGGACACTAACCGGCCTGTCCTTTGTTGCGGTATACCGTGAAGCCTTTGAAACCATTTTGTTCTATCAGGCGCTATGGGCTCAAACTAATGAAGCAGGTAAAACCATGGGCTTTAGTGGATTTATTTCAGCAGTGGCCGTTCTGACTGTACTTGGCTGGTTAATAATGCGTTATAGCGTGCGTCTGCCATTGCGACAGTTTTTTGCCGTGACCGGTGGTTTAATGTTTGTACTGGCCATTGTTTTTGCGGGTAAAGGTATTGCCGCATTACAGGAAGCTGGGTTGATTGTGTCTAACCCTGTTAACTTTATTCGTATAGATTTGCTGGGAATTTACCCAAATTTACAGGGCTTACTCGTGCAACTGGGTTTAATTGTTCTTGCAGTGTTTCTATGGAATAAAAAAGCATCAACAAGCTAAATAGTTAATGGGTGAAATAAATAATGCCAGGTTGTGGCTGTGAAATAGGAGTAACGGATAAAGCACAAAAAAGTGTATTAATTAGCCTGTTGGCTATTAATGGCTTTATGTTTATATTTGAAATTAGCCTGGGATGGTATGCACAGTCTACGGGTCTAATTGCTGATTCTATAGACATGCTTGCCGATGCCATTGTTTATGGTATTGGTTTATACGCAATTGGAAAAAGTTTACAGCATAAGGCAAATGCGGCATTAATGAGTGGCTGGTTTCAGGTTGCACTTGGCAGCATGATACTTATCGACATTTCACGTCGTGTTTTTATGGGTAGTGAACCCGTTTCTGTATTAATGATGGGAGTAGGGGTGATTGCATTGATTGCCAATATTTATTGTTTAAGGCTAATCGATAAACATAAAGATGGTGAAGTTCATATGCGTGCCAGCTGGATTTTTTCCAAGAATGATGTCATCGCGAATACCGGTGTTATTTTAGGTGGACTATTAGTTTGGCTACTTGATTCGCGTTGGCCAGACCTTCTGATTGGTACTTTGATAGCACTGGTTATATTCAATGGTGCACGGCATATTATTACGGATGCACGAAGTGAAATTGTATGAAACAGAGATGAATTTGCAGACTCATGTCTCGCCCATCATTTTTTCTATCAAGAGATCCAGCTTACCTCGTACTTTGCTATATCGTTTATATTGAAGTCCGATTGTTCAATAGCTTTACAAATATCATTGGAATCAATAATCAAACCATCATCGGGAATCACCGGTCTGTCATCAACCAGCAGGCCGGGTGCACTAAGTTTATGACTTTCATCGGGATAAATAGTCTGTATGTCAAAACCCAGTAAACTCGCGAGTTCCTGAGCATAATTTGTATAAAGGCTGCAGCGGCCACCCGCTGGATTATTGGATAAAACGGTTACGATTAGTTTTCTCATAGTTTTTTACTCGTATGTAATAAAATGAGAGAACCTTCGGTAACAGACTCTGAAATTTATTTTCAAGTCACTGGGCCTATAGCGTGGCAGCCTGCTGAAGGTCAACCACTGCCTTGCCCGGATACTCGATGGGGTTGGGGACATCCCAGAAGGATGGGGGATCCTGGATATCTGTGGTAATGCCATTAATGGGGGGATAAGTACTGGCATTGTATTCAAACAATAAGGTCGCAGTAATAACCGGCAGGCTCAACATTATACCGGTGATACCCAACAACAAACTGCGTAGCTGGGCATGTGGTTGTGTTTTGAATGAGCCAGCCACAGATACTATTAACACCTGACATCAGTGCTGAAATTATCGCGGTGACACCAAGAACAATGCCTAAAAGGGCTGATCTCGACATTAGGTTATTGGAGCTTTGATTGTATACTCATTAAAATATTTCTCCTTAATTTATTTAAACAATAGGGGGAAGTGTTTTATTAACTGAACAAAACGCTCTTGATTAAAATATAACTGGCCACTAGCAACAGGAAGCCACCAAAGCCTCGCTTGAGTAAATCAGCCGGTAGACGATGTCCTAACTGACTGCCCACTACGCTGCCTGCAATGGCAATGGCGGTAAATATCGCCATCATCTGATAATCAATGGCTACCGAGCCGGCATAACCTGCAAATCCCGCAAATGATTTCAGGGAAACTATACTTAAAGACGTACCTACTGCTCTTTTCATGGATAAGCCGGATAATAAAACCAGTGCCGGAACAATCAGAAAACCACCCCCTACACCGACAATGCCGGTTAATATGCCCACGGCAATGCCATGAATCGCAATATGGCCATATTGAAGATCACCACAATGACCATCGGGGCAATCTGCCACAGCGGCTCCAACAGACTTATGCTGAGGTGAAGGCTTGAGCATTTTCCAGGCAGCGGCATACATGACCAGCGCAAAAATGCTGAGTTGAATCAGCACCGGTGTAATTACGCCAACCAGTGCGCCGGCGTAAGTGCCAGCCACACCAAACAGACCAAAAATAGCCGTGATTTTGAAATTGACATTACCGTGACGCCAATGCTGTAGAGCGGTCACTGTGGCTGTAACAGCAACTATACCCATGCTCATGGCAATAGCGGCCTTGGGCTCTACATCCAGCAAATAGAGCAAGGCGGGCATGGTGATAATTGAGCCACCACTACCAAAAATACCGAGTAACATGCCGGTAATCAGACCAGCGATAATGATTGAAATGGACATGTCCTTCACCTCGTAGTATTGGTTAACAACACAAATAAGCTATAATATCTAGTATTATATTAAATAATAGAATACTAGAATAGTAGCAAAAATTTAAAGGTCAAGGAAAAATATAAAAAACAGATGAAACATAATTATGGGGAGGTACACGTCGCACACGCCAGCAGTTAATTTAAAGGCAGTATTTAAGGCATTATCGGGCAGAAAGTTGTTAGTTGAGGGTAGGTATTAAGCTCAGAAGGTTGTATCGTATGTGTTTTAAAACATGTAGCAGGCTATATCGGTTCAATACATTATAACTGTAAAATATTGGCTCTTCTCCGCTCTTGTGAGTAAAAAAGCTACTAACACCACACTAACCTGTTGAAATATGACGTGGTCAGCAAATTGGTACACATAGTTAAGCAACTTTTTTCAACACTGTCATTTTTTTTTCATATCGGTTAGGACTTTGATAATTCAAATATGAATGAAGTCGTTGACTGTTATAAAACATGGAAATATATTCCAGTATATCTTGCTATGCTTCATACCGAGTTTGATAATTCCGCCAGCGTTATCACATAGCCATCTTTAATGCATCACAGACCATTCGTGCCTTCATGCGTGAACTCATACTCCAGCCAACCACTTTTCTGGAATACAAATCAATGACAACGGCTAAATATAACCAGCCTTCCTGTGTCCAGATGTAAGAATCTATGGAAGGGGATAAAGCTGCCTAAATTCTCATAAACATACGTATATACACTTGCTATATACAGTGTGCTATATAATAGGTATATAGCATGAACATGTGAGGTATATATTATGGCTATAGGCTCAGTATTTGAAAACAATCGTACCCAGGCAGTTAGATTACCTGCGGAAACCCGATTTTCGGAAAAAGTTAAAAAGGTAATGGTTAGAGTTGTAGGGCAAGAGCGGATTCTCTCACCAGTTGATAAAACCTGGGATAGCTTTTTTCTAGCAGAAGAGACTGTTTCAGATGACTTTATGGAAGAAAGGGCTTCACAAAAACAGAGTGAAAGGGAAGAGCTTTAATGCTGAAGTATATGCTTGATACCAACATTGTGATTTATGTGATTAAACGTAGACCAATAGAGGTGCTGGATGTATTTAATGATCATGCTGGACACATGTGTATTAGCTCTATAACTCTTTCAGAGCTTTTGCATGGGGCTGAGAAAAGAGAGCAACAAGAACATAACTTTAGAAAAGTTGAAGACTTTATTTCTAGATTAGAAGTTCTGTCATATGGAGATAATGCTGCTGCACATTATGGTGAAATACGATCAAATCTGGAACGAAAAGGTAAACCTATTGGTGTTAATGATTTACATATAGCAGGGCATGCGAGAAGCGAGGGTTTGATACTTGTTACAAATAATGAGAAAGAGTTTGAACGAGTGGAAGCATTAAGAATTGAAAATTGGATTAAGAACTAATTTTAAAGGATTGGAATATAATTAAATTAAACATAAAATCAGATATTGATTTAAATCCGTTTGTTAATAAATATATTTAGTTGGCGCATTTTTTTAAGTTAATACATATATATTAATGCTGATTATGGAGCAAAACAGAGTGGAACTTGAAAAAAATATAAATATTGCTCGTTTTATTCTGGCTTTACAAAAAACAAATAGTCTTAAGTCAGATATGATTACGGGTTTTACACAAGATCCAAAATTTACTGATGTAAATTCCATTTCAGAAGCGAATGACTTTCTCAGTTATAAAAATGACCATTTTACCCGTGCGTCGAATAAAGATTGGTATTATGCTGATTCCATAATAGAGAAAAGTATAAAAGAAAATATTTTTATTATTCCGATTTCTACAGGTGTTTATCCTTCTTTATTAAAATTTATACACAATTTCTGGGATTGGCCTTAAGTCTTGTATGGGATTCTGTCAGTACTATCAAATGACCAGGCATACATAGCTATCAGAAATGATGGCTTTGTGGATGGCGCATGTTTTACATAGTGCGAAGATTCAGATGATTGGGTTAAAGAAATGAAGTCTTCTGGTATGAGAATAGAAGTGCGTAATCGTGCCGAAGCAAAAAGGCTTTTTTTCACAAATATTGAGTCAGCTACATTACTGGCCTAATTGGAATAAACCATTATTAGCATAAGATAAATAGTCGAGAATAGCTACATTCTCTTTGATAGGGATGTTTGTGAAACTTATGTTTTAGTATTTACAACGAAAACCTATCGGGCTTTATGAATAAGAAACATTTCAGTGAAATAGCATTTTTTAAATAAATTTAATTATAAATAATTAAGGGGCTTATTATGACTCTACAATATAAAATTAATTGGAAATATATCTATTTTATTCTATTTATTCTAATCTTTAGCAAGCCAAGTTTAGGTGTTATATCCTTACCTGGTGATATAGCGCCTAAAGGCAATCCTGATGGTGTGGTCGATCAACAGGATGTTGATCTATTGCAGTTTTTTCTAAATGGAAATGTATCATTAAGCGATGAAGAAAAACGAGTTGCAAATGTTATTCCTTCAGCCGATCCAGAAGAAGGCCCAAATTCAGGTGATCTTATTTATCTATACAGAATTTCAAAAGGGGATGTGCCAGATTTTGACGATAAACCACCCCAACCCATATCACGTAAGTACACAACAGTAGATTATGATCCGGTAACACAATCACTTATTATATTGGGAAGTAATGGGAGTGTTGAGCCAAACGCAGATGTACTTGTGTCTTTAGGGGAATCAAACTCAACTCCAATCGCCACTACACAGGCGACACCTATGGGCGATTTTAATCTTACATTGAATAACATACTTGAAGGTGAATCATTTAAAATCAATGTACGTGATAGTAGTGGCAATGAAAGCTCTCCAGTTAGCTGGAACGTTCTTAATAGTCCAGAGTATGACCAAATTTATAAGGTTAATTATTTTGAAATTCAGAACGAAACTGGATTGCCTAATGCTGACCCAAGTAAACCTTCAACTTTAGCCTGGGCATCAATTGCTTATCCTGCAAATAATGATGGATCAGTGGCTGTTCCTTCAGGTCAGTACATGCCAATTGCTGTTTTCATTCATGGGAATCATCAAAATTGTGATTCAGATGGAGCTGGACCGAGTCTAGATTCAATCCCATTAGAAGAGTGTACCCTATCGCAGCGAGTACCACATCACCGAGGTTACCGTTACCTTATGGAGGAGTTAGCAGGTTTAGGGGTATTTAGTATTTCAATTTATAATATTGAGGCAATGTCAAATGGGGAAACGTTACTTCGATATATTGATTTAGTAAATAAGTGGAACCAACAAGAAGAACCTAGCTATCCAGAGATCGGTAACCGTTTTGTAGATCGATTGGATCTACAAAATATTATGTTTATCGGCCATAGCAGAGGTGGTACGCAAGCTTTTTCAGCAATTGAGATGGCCGCAGATTGGCCTAATCAATATGAAATCAAAGCAATGGTTGGTATAGCTCCTGACAATAATCAGTATAGCAGTCAAAGTTCACCTCATCTATCGATTGATCTTCCTTATTTGTTGATGTTTGGTACAAGAGATGGGGATATTAGTGATTGGCAAACACTAGAAACAGCTCAAAGAATTGGTGAAAATATCCTTGGCAGTCAAACCACATTTAATTTAACAGCAATTATCAGAGGCGCCAATCATAATTATTTTAATACAATCTGGACTGATAGCGTTGGTCTTGGTGAAGATAACCCTTGGGCAGGAGCAGAGGATGATGGTGAAAAGTGTTTTATTGCGGCTGAAGCACCCATGTCAGCTCTAGATCAACGCAATAGTGCTGCAACATTGATTAAATCTTTTGCTCAAGTTCAGTTGTTACAAAATACCGACCATGAAAGTGTACTATTAGGTGCCTATAAATTTTCGTTAATGCCCAATAATAAAATACAAAGAATTATTCGTGGTGGTAATCGTATTCTTATAGATGGATTTAACGATGATGGCCAACTTAATGTCAATGATATTGGTGGACTTAATAATTTTAGTGTTCCTATCATATCTGAGTGTACATTTACTGCTTCGTGTCAGGGTATACAACCGACTATTCCTGGTGTTCGTCATTTATCAGAAAGGTGGTTAGCAGTTGCTGGATCGACTGAAGGTACATTAAGGTTTAACTTTGCTGGTTTTCAAGATCTTACAAATAAACGTTTGCAATTACGTTTAGGCAAATATGCATATAATTCACCGCCAATAATTGGCTCTGATCTACCTTTGACTATAAATTTAATAGATGAGAACGGTAATTCCGCTATTTGGGATTTACGTATTTCAGATTATGCAAGAATTCCTCATCCGTATATGCGTCAGCCAACTACGAGTGGTTATAGTGGATGTGGTTTACAGACTTCAAATCCAACTTATCTTACGTCTGTAGATATTCCAGCAACTCATTTTGCTAATAGCAGTCCAGGACTTGACTTAACAGCCATCATTGCAATTGTTTTGCGAGGTAAATCATACATCACCTTTGCAGCTGACCAAATTGAATTAGTTGAGTGAATTTAAGAGGATTAGAGCACATGCTATAATTATGAAAAATATATTTAGTAATTCAAATAGGGATTATCTTGGTGACTTCTAATAAATTGTTATATTGGAATAAATAAAAATAGTTCGGTTTAAATAGGTGGTTATATTTTAGGGTTTGTATGATGAATATTAAAGCTAGAGATGCGCTTACTAAGAAAATAGAAGGCTGCATGAAATCTGGAAAATATATCGATGGACGAGATGGTAAGAAAATAGTGGTCTTTACGTAAATGAGTTATCGTTCGGCTAAAAAATATTATAATTCTATTGTTGACAAGTACATCACTCACTCAGTATCTTAGTAAGGGTAGATAGGCTAGATGGATAAAGAGCAGGGGATGACAATAACGAACCGTAAATCACAGGGCTATTCAGTTACTGCAATACTTGCGAAAAATACGCCAGAGAAACCCAAAAACTATATTGAAAACATGGATCTGATGACTCGATTAGAGGCATTGGTCGCAACATTGGGCTATGATCTGCGCATGTCCGCCCCAAGTCATTCTATCGGACACTTTACGCACCCTGAATGGGGGCATCGCTTGGTCAATCAGTATAAAACTCAAGGTCAGGTGTTGGTGCTACTCAATCAGACCTTGGGCATTCTCAACCAGGCAGCTAAAATTGAGAACCTGCAATCTACTATGGTTAATAATCTTCGCGGTGCACGTAAAGCGAATCTCTATAAACAATTCTTATTCGATGCCGTTGGCAAGGCCCGCTTTGACGAAATATCCGAAACCCTAAAACTCACATACCCGGAATTATTTACTAATAACCCAGGGAAGCACGGATGATTGAATATGCCATTCATCCAATAAGCAGTAATTACAAATAACAAGATGGATGTTTGCATAGAAAAAATACAAACCTGGGGTGTGCAGTTGATATCTTATTTACTGTTATTTGATTAAATCAATAAGTGACATGGTCTAATAAATTGGTACACCCAGTTAAGTGTTAAACTACTTAATTGAGGAATGTACGAATGACGACAAGAAAACAATATACAAAAGAATTTAAATTAGATGCCGTTAGCCTGGTCACAGAACAAGGCTATACCCGAGCAGAGGCCGCCAGACGGCTGGAAATTAATGCCAATATGCTCACCCGGTGGATAAAAGAACTATCGGATACAGAGGGTCAGGCTTTTCGAGGAAACGGCAACCTAACACCTGAACAGGAAGAGCTTAAGAAACTGAGAGCACAAGTTAAACGTCTTAAGATGGAGAAAGACATCTTAAAAAAGGCGAC
>Ga0316207_10001473_pt1 | contig 28767 bp, 21 predicted proteins | sample 6weekpyrite_MG_FD_204943 | JGI IMG/M metagenome (GOLD analysis project Ga0316207, IMG submission 204943) | Microbial mat bacterial communities from mineral coupon in-situ incubated in ocean water Damariscotta River, Maine, United States -... | ecosystem: Environmental > Aquatic > Marine >...
ATAATTTATTTTTACTCAACCAATTAAACAGTAATTCGTTCTTTATTGGCCGTGCTAATCTGGTTACACGAGATGGTTTCTCTGATACTTTTTTTGGTTACACTGATGTTAACTACCGTTATAGACTCACCAACACATGGGCAGTCGAGTCCGGTTATCGTCATGCCTTCCTTGAACTAGGCAACCAATGGCGAGAAGAATACCGTCCCATGCTTAGCCTCTATCAGCGCGGCAAACTTGGCGACGGAAAGTTATCCAATCGACATCGTATCGAATGGCGGTCTTTCGAGGGAAATACTAAAAATAATAAACGTTACCGTAATGAAACTGTATGGACATCATCAAACACCTTCACCGATTTAAAACTCACACCTTTTATTGAGGAAGAGTTTTTTTACGACATCACAAACAGCGAATTTAATGGAAACTGGCTAACCTTTGGCATCTCAAAATTCTGGGCCAAAGGCATGAAGTGGAAATTAGCTTATCGACTGCAGTCGCAGAAATTTAATGGAGAATGGAAAGACCGGCATTTGCTGGTGACTGGGCTGAGTTTTTTATTCTTTAAATAGGTTCCGAAAGAACCCTCTCTAATTAAAAATAGAGTAGACTTAATAAAAACATAAAACTCTGGATATAGATACTCAAACAATATTCAGAAGGGTCATAAGTACTACCTGACTGTTATTCCATATAGCTCGTATTTCATTAAATTTACGTCTAAACTAAACAATAATAATGATAATAACTATATTCTAAACCTTGGCTGACTTATGACATCGATGATTGACATAATTTACATAAAATTCAGTATGTTACGAATGCAGTCCTGCTATCTGATAATTATTCTACTATCAGTACTAACGTTAACAGGATGCGAAAACAGTGAATCCAATAACAGCAATATCGGTATATTATTATTTGGTGATTCAAGGCAGCCGCAGGTCAATGGTTTTATCGATGAAATGAGCAAATCTGGATTTGATAAAAAATCTACAAATTATACGATTCTGAATGCGAAGAATGATCGAAAGGTTCTTGCAGAAATGGTTCAGGAATTAATAAACAAGAAACCTGATTTATTGATTGCTGCTGGAGGCCTTGAAGCAGACACCATGAAAAAAATGTCTGAGTCTCATAATATTCCTGTGGTTGTTTTGTATGTCAACGCCATTGTCGAACGTGGACTGGTTAAAAGCCGAACTAATACAGGCTGGAATGCCACCGGGGTTGATAACCTAAATGCTGAAATTTCAGGCAAAAGAATAGAGCTCATCAAAGGCTTACTACCCGATACAAAACGCGTGCTAATTCTTTATTACAAAAAAATTGCCCCGTCTCGTATTGGCGTTCTGGAAGCCAAAAAAGTAGCTGACAAACTTGGAATAACAATTGATGCGCGTGCAGTCAAATCAAGAAAAGAAATATCTGCCATTATGTCATCACTGAAACCCGGTGAAATAGATGTAATGTTAACAGTTCCGACCGCACCAATTGATAACGCCTTAAAAGACAGCATACTGCCTGACATTGCTCGTCTGGGCGTCCCCCTATTTACCCACTCAAAGCCACTGGCTGAATTAGGAGCATTTGCTAGTTATGGTGCAGATTTTTATGATCTCGGACAACAGGCCGCAAGATTAGCTAATAAAATTCTGGGAGGTGTTTCAGCAAACCACATCCCGTTCGAGGTCCCTAAAAGCTTTAAATACACCATCAATAAAGATGTACAAACTAATCTATCAATTAAAATAAAGGATGCCCAGAAACACATAATCACTGATTATGTCACCATCCGGTAGTAAGCTTTGTTAAAAAAGATATATCAAAAGAATTTCTCAAGTATTATTACCCTGGTAGTACTCACTCTCGAGATATCAGCGATGAGCATCTGGGGAACACTTACCTACCAGAGCACAAAGCACGAACTTACCAATACGATTAATGACAAGCTATCTGAAACAGCAATACGCACTTCAGGTGAGATTGGCCATTTCTTTGATCCCCTGGATAGTGAAATTAAAGCCACATCCATTTTACTATCAGCACTGTCCGTCAATGAAAACCAATACAAAACAATACTGAATATATTACTAAACAAAAACCCTGAAATTGAAGAAATAAGTATTATTGACGAATCCAACATGGAAATAAATCGTCTGTCGCGAATGCGTGGATACGGCAATGGTGATTTACGTGATATGAGCCTAAACAGTTTAATTCAAACAGTGCGGGGAAAACAGCAACATGAAACACTGGACAGAGTCGTTAGTGATATTTACTTTTCTAAATATTCAGAACCGCACATAAACCTGATCTATAGTTTAAACAATGGCAAATATTTAATACTATTAAAAATAAATCTTAAATGGCTATGGGATACAGTACAGGATCAGAAGATTGGTGATACAGGCTATGTATATGTCTTAAACAATAATCTTGATCTGATTGCACATAGAGATCCAAGCTATGTTCTTACAGGACTAAATATCGATAATTCGAATGTTCCTCGGTCTTTTTTTTCGAAACAGGGAGAACATAAATTAACCCTATATGAAAACCTTGTTAAAACTGAAGTTGCAGGGTTATCACATTACGATAAACAGCATGACTGGTGGATTGTTGTTGAGCAATCTGCAAAAGAAGCATTTGCACCATTGCGCCGCATAATAAATCAGTTTATCGGCGCATTTTTTATTATTGCTATTGGTTCTATTGTTATTGTCACTTTCTTTAGTCGCCGTACAATGCGTCCACTAGAAGAACTTGAAAAAGGTATCTCTGAAATTGCTAATGGTAACCGCGATATCAAATTAAATGTTTCCGGCATAAAAGAAATAGTATCGCTTACCAATAATTTCAACTCAATGGTAACCAAACTAGACCATCACATTGATGACCTGTTAGCTACTCAATATAATCTGGAAATTTCGCAACAAGCACATCAGTTTAGCGAACAAAAAATACGCGCATTATTAAATTCAACGTCAGAAGCTATTTATGGTATCGATACCAATGGTATCTGCACCTTCTGCAACCCCTCAACTTTACGTTTACTCAGTTACACTGACACCAATCAGATCGTAGGTAACAATATTTATAATGTCATTAAATTAAAACCCTTTGACAATAACAGCAACAGTACTAACCTGAGCAATATCCACAAGCCGTCATTACTCGGTAACGGGATCTATATCGACCATATCCTGATCTCTAATAATAATGATGATGACTTTTTCCACGCTGAAATTCGTTCTTATCCTATTTTTGAAGACAAACAATTAACGGGTGCGGTTATAACATTATTTGATATTAGCGAACGATACGAATATCAGAATCAGCTTAAGTATCAGGCTTACCACGATTCATTAACTGGCTTGCCAAATCGCATGCAATTACATGAGACACTCGATGAAGCATTAAGCAAAGAAAACAATAACTTGTCTCTGTTGTTTATTGATCTTGATCGATTCAAAGAAGTGAACGATTCTCTTGGTCATAAAAGTGGTGATATTTTACTTAAAATGCTTGGACAACGGCTACTAGGTACTTTAAATGATAACGACATGCTTGCACGTCTTGGTGGTGATGAGTTCGCTATACTGCTTAAATCTTTTCACGCAGAAGATGAACTTAGGAAAACAGTAACAAATATACTCGAAGAAATTACTAAACCTTTTGATCTTGAGGGAATGCAAATTCAGATTGATGCCAGTATTGGTATATCAATTTGCCCTAGTCATAGCAAAGATGGCAGCACACTAATGCGATATGCTGATGTTGCCATGTACCATGCAAAAACCAATAAACTCGGTTATTCACTGTACAATCGCGATTTAGATACACATAGCCCTCGCCGTCTTGCCCTGTTTGGAGAAATCCGCAATGCAATCGATAGCAACCAATTCACCTTGTACTACCAGCCTAAAATTAGCTTAAGCACTAATTCAATTACCGGCTGTGAAGCTCTCCTGAGATGGAACCACCCTGAGTATGGATTGTTATCGCCTGATCACTTTATCCCACTTGCTGAACTTGGAGAAATGATTAACCCATTGACATTATGGGTACTCAATCAGGCCATTAGCGATCGCCAACAATGGTACACTCAAGACTGGGATCTCGATATCGCCGTTAACGTTTCTGTCAGGAATATCCAGGACATCAATATCATTAATAAAGTAAACAACCTGATTGAGTCCGGAAACATTCCGCACAACAGACTAGAAATTGAGCTAACAGAAAGCGCCATTATGACCGACCCTGTCAAAGCGCAAGAAACATTACAGAACTTATATAATCTTGGAATTAGGATTTCTATTGATGATTATGGCACAGGTTATTCATCGTTAGCGTATCTTAAAAAACTACCCTTAGATAAATTAAAAATTGATAAATCGTTTGTCATGGATATGATAAATAATGACAATGATGCATTAATCGTTCACTCCACTATTAAACTTGCACACAACCTCGGGTTAAAAGTTATAGCCGAAGGCGTGGAGAACAAAGACACTCTCGACTTACTTGAAATCATGGGATGCGACTACGCACAAGGTTATTACATAAGCAAGCCGATTCCAGCAGAAGACATTGTTAGCTGGTGTGATAACTGGCAAATTAACCATGATAAAAAAATATCTAAATTAAACACCAAAAAGAATTAAACAACCGGATTCAGCCCTATAGGTTTCACCCTTCCCTGTTATCAGAGTGATTACTGTCAGCAACACCCCTGACCATATTTTTAATATCAGAGATACATGAATTTAAAACATCGCTTATATCACCTGAACCAACCTGACCGGATATTCTGCAACTGGTACGTATAGGAATAACCACTCGAATTATAAGTCCGCACCACCAGCAACAACGAAAATTCTAATCTCAATAAAAAACCCTGCATTATTAATACTTGCGTAAATCTCTCCTTTATTCTCGCTGTTTAGTTACCTTTACAAACCTAAGCCATTTCATTTACATGTTTAAATTAATTTTTTACACGACACATAATAAATATTTCAATATAAAAGTGAAACCGCGGTCTCAGCGCCATAACTCATTGATATTTTATATTTTTAATCTCACACCAATGAACTTAACGGCACTGGTTTAGCGATACCATAACCCTGCACGTAGTCTACACGCAGCTCGACAAGCTGACTATGTAGTTTTTCATTTTCTACAAACTCAGCAACCGTCTTCATCCCCATCTCTTTACCTATCTGGTTTATTGATTTAACCATGGCATAGTCTTTAACATCATCCATCATTGTTTTAACAAAACTACCATCAATCTTTAAATAATCCACATCCATTTTTTTCAAATAGCCAAAAGAACTCAAACCGCTACCAAAGTCATCCAGAGAAAAGTGACAACCCATGAGCTTTAATCCACTTAGCAATTTTTCTGCATGTAAAAAGTTTGAAATTGCGGCTGTTTCAGTAATCTCAAAGCATATTGACATTGGTGACACTTTTTTCTCAATAAATTTAGCCAGGATATACTCTAAGAAGCCTTTATCACAAATAGACTGACCTGATAAATTGATTGCACATAAAACAGAACCTTTATACTTATCTTCCAGTTTTTTCACATAGTTAAAGGATTCATTAATAACCCACTTATCAACTTCAGTCATTAAATTATATCGTTCAGCTGCTGGAATGAATTTATTAGGAGGAATTATTTTATCATCCTCTCCTAGCATTCTTACCAGTAGTTCACCATGCCATTTCTTTTCATCATTAGCTGTCGGGCGTATCTCCTGCGCATACAATACGAAACGACCTTCAAGCAGTGCTTTTTTCACAGCCTGAACACCCTGCAGGTCATCCACACGACGCGCATGAGTTACATCGTCTTCTTTAAATATATTAACCCTGTTTTTACCTGATTCTTTTGCAACATAACAGGCAGCATCTGCTGCTTTCAGCACATCACTGCTTGTCTTAGTATTTTTATTTATTTCAACCAGACCAATACTGGCACTGACATCCAGTCTTTCATTCTCCCACAAGAACTCATAATCTTTTATTTTAGTCCGAATTTCATCGGCAATTTCGCAGGCCTTTTCGACACTACACATTGGCAGCAGCACACCGAAATCATTACCTCCAATACGTGCCACAAGATCTGTTCCTCTGGTTACATCATCTATCAACCTGGCAACATTCTGTATAAAAGCATCACCAGCAACATAGCCACATGCTTCATTGACAATTTCAAAATCATCCAGATTTAAATGACAAACAACATATGGTTTTTTGCTGTTTTTCACATGATGAACAGCCTTCTCTAATGCCGATTCAAACTCTCGCCGGTTTGCTAATCCGGTCAGCATATCGTGAGATGCTAAATATGACACCTCACCTGACATATCTTCAATTTCTGTAATTTTATTATTAAGTGTTTCTGTTAAACCCTCGTTCTTTAACTGCAGCTTGATGTTTTTTACTCTAGACGTATGCATCAAAAAACCAGATACAGACATAGCCATCAAATAAATAGCCGTCAGCATACCCATATAAAATAGCTCAACACCGGGTCTTGAAAAAAAGTACACACTTAATGGGAATATTGACGTGAAAGCAAAAGCAAAACCTATATATCGACTAGGTGAGTAAGCTACCGATGCGACAGCAACCATGCCGCCAATTGTCAATACTATTACTGCCTGAAGTAACTCATTGTCCTGTGGAAAAATATAATAACTACCGACACCCCAACATGCACCCGCAACCGCAGTGCCGACCATGTATACTTTTTCCCAGTTATAGCTATTACTTTCTGTTTCCGCCTTTAGTGGATAGAGGTATCTTGTAATGATCCAACGCGAGATATAAACAGCACTGATTATAGAAAACCAGGTATATAATGTGTTTGATGGAACCTTGCCACTCAACACTAGGGTATAGAACATTGCAGTACATAGGCCTCCAATAATCGAGACAACTGACTCTTTATCTATAAGAGACATTTGCTCAACATGTATTGCAGCCTGATTTTCAGCGCTCAAAGAAACATTATGTGCCATATTAGCGTGCACCTTAACCAATCTTCTAAAATTGCGATTATAGCGCTTTAATCGATTTATTTATATTGATAGCATATTGTTTTTTGTAAAAATCTGCTATTTTTTAAGCAAAAGACAACATACTCACTAATTTATATTTATTAAAGCATGTCTATTTTTTATATTTTTCGGCTTTCATAGCAATGATAAAAGAGAGTTACCGGATGCAACACGTTACTGACATCACTTTACTAGACAACATGAAATCCAATGGCGCTGTATTGATTCTTTTTGGAGGTAAACATTGCGCTATTTGCCAGAGCATTCGCCCTCAATTAACGACAATGCTGGAACAGCACTTTCCGGACATACAGGGTATTTATATAGATTGTGAAACATCAGCCGAAATCTGCGCTCAGCACAGTGTATTCAGTCTGCCTGTTGTTCAGGCCTATATTGATGGAATGAAAATAGCTGAAGAAGTGCGGGCTTTCAGTCTCAAACAGTTAGCCCAAACCATAGAACGCCCCTATACCATGTGGAAGCATCAATAATTATTGATGAAGACACTGTAAAATCATAAGCAATGTGATTTGGCCTGATTATTTGTTAATTCTCTCGGTATCTTGTGCTTAAAACCGGTCTAACATCTCAGGCTTATAAGAATCCGTTGATAAAGATAAACCCGCGTTTTTCATGCGCTGATCGAGATCACTCATTACCACTACCAAATCCTCAATCGTAATGGTGTTATCATCTAACTCATAAAGCTGCTTCGAACCACGGTACATAAAGTTCATAATCACCATCGCATCTTTATCGTCATCCTCAACAGCAGACTTAAGCTTGCGTTGCTTTCGTTGTATTTTATTTAACTGTTGTTTTAAATCCCACACATACACCACTTCAGACATATACGGATGCTGTCGATATTTATTAACCACATAAACAACAATCGCCGCAGCAGAGGCGACTGCAGCAATGATATGATAAAAATGCGAAGCGTCAGGCTCACTAAAAAGATAAATAAATAATGCCGAATTTATCTGCGCAATAACAATAAGCGCAGCCGCCATACTAATAAACACAACATTAAGGTGCTTGCGATAACGCGCCTTATCGATTTCTTTTAACTTCATAAAAACTTCCAGATAAACATTTAACTACTTTATACAACCAGTTCTTATTCTTTTACTAACTCATGGTTTCTCACCGCATCATTCTCGATGATCACTCGCTCATTCAACAGTCGCCACACATCATCGTCTTCTTTTTCCAGCAACATTTCCATGATCTGCTCATTCAATGTACCATCTGTACCCATCACCGTTTCATAAATAGTGAAAGTAATCTGAGACTCTGTTGCACTGATAAAGTTAAAGCCTTTGTAAGCAATGCTTTTTATCATCGACATTTCAAACTGGTGTTTGCACTGCTCATACCAGATATCATAATTAATATTATCAAACCCGGGCACACCTTGAACACTAACATGTTTTGATATCATTCCCATATGAGCTTCAAGGTCTTTTCGTGTGGCGCTTTCTGCCGCATCTGTTAACCACTGTTCTGCAATCTGTTGGGCTTGCTCGTCTTTCATAATCACTCCAGTATTTTATTCCGCTAAGTATATCAGTAAGCTTAATTATTAAGAGCCCTCTGTGTGGATAAAAGACAGATAATACGCATATTCAGTTATAATTATCTCATGCCATCTTTACCCATCAATGATGTCCTGGCGGATATCAAAGACACATTAACCACGCATAACCGCCTTGTACTGCAAGCCCCACCAGGTGCCGGTAAAACCACCGCTGTCCCAATCGCCCTGCTCGGCCAGAGCTGGTTAGGCGACAGGCAAATCATTATGCTCGAACCACGTCGCCTGGCGGCACGCAACGCGGCAAGCCGCATGGCTTTTTTACTCAATGAGAAAGTAGGTGAAAGCGTCGGTTACCAGATCAGGCAGGACAACTGCTTTAGTGATAAAACCAAAATACTGGTAGTTACCGAAGGTATTTTAACGCGCAAATTACAGGCTGACCCGGAGCTTAAAAAAACAGCATTGGTTATTTTTGATGAATTTCACGAGCGTAGTCTGCATGCCGATTTATCACTGGCACTGTGTTGCCAAAGTCAGCAGATTTTACGTGAAGATTTAAAAATTCTGGTGATGTCAGCAACGCTGAATACTGATGCGGTTGCTAAGCTGCTGGATAACGCGCCGATCATTCAGAGCGAAGGTCGCAGCTTTCCTGTCGAAAACCACTATCTCGATAAAATGGTCAGCAATCACAACACAAGTCCACAACAACAACTGATGATCAATTTGACCAACACGGTCAAAAAAGTCATTAATGAACACAATGGTAACTGTCTGATATTCCTGCCCGGCGTTAAAGAAATTAACCTGGTGAGCAAACAAATAAAACAATTTGTGGATAGTGAGTCAATCGACAACATATTAATCGCACCACTACATGGCAGCTTAAACAAACAACAACAAGACCTGGCTATAACCTCACCTAAAGATAAGGCTATGCGTAAAATCGTACTGGCCACCAATATCGCCGAAACCAGCCTCACGATTGAAGGCATCAGCTGCGTGATTGATTCGGGGTTAGAACGCGTACTTGATTACAGCCCGGCCTCAGGCATGAACCGACTCAACACACGTTCTATTTCACAAGACTCCGCCGAGCAACGCAGTGGACGCGCCGGACGCTTATCTGCCGGTGTTTGCTACCGCCTATGGACAGCAGAACAACAGCCTCGTTTACTCAAACATGCAGCGGCTGAAATTTTACACAGCGACCTGTCATCGCTGGTACTGGAACTGGCTAACTGGGGTGTGAGTCAGGTTGATGAATTGCAGTGGATGGATCTGCCACCAGACAGCGCTATCGAACAGGCAAAAACACTGTTGCAACAACTTGGCGCTATCGATGACAGCGGCAAAATTACGGTGCACGGCCGCGACATGTTAAAACTGGGAACACATCCGCGTTTAGCACACATGATGTTATCAGCCGTTAAACTGGAGCAGTCTTATCACGCTTGTCTAATCGCCAGCCTGCTCAGCGAGAAAGATCTCTTTCAGGCCAATGCCGATAAGAGCTCTGACATTCATGACCGGCTTAATGTACTTGTGCATAACGAATCAAGACAACACGGCATCGATAGCCAGCAATGCAAACGCATCATACAAACCGCCGATGACTTTTTTAAGCGAGTTAATAATTGTAGTCAGTCAAAAATCAATAAAGAAACTCCAGATAATAGCCTTAGCGGTGTACTGCTGGCCTACGCCTACCCCGACAGAATTGCTAAACGGCGCAATGGAAACGAAGCACGATATTTACTCAGCAATGGTAAAGGCGCTGTTATTCCTCCTTACCTTCAGCAGCATCAGCATGAGTACCTTGTTATCGCCAACCTCGATGCCAAACAAGGTGAAGCAACAATTTATCTGGCGGCAGAAATCAGCGCTGAACAATTACAGGAATATTTTATTGATAACATTCAGCTTGAAGAGCAAGTTGAATGGAACGAGAGTGCACAACGCGTAGAAGCAAAGCAAATTCAACGCATAGGTAAAATAATACTTCAGGAATCAGCCCTGAAAAATACTGAAAACGATGAAACACAAGATACGATACAACACTGCCTGATACAGGCCATAAAAACAACTGGACTAGACTGCTTAAACTGGAGCGCACAGGCCGATAATCTCAAACAACGCGTGCAGTTTATTAACCATCAGGTTACTCACAATCCCGCGGTTAAAAAACAGCTTGCTGAACAAAACCTTCCAGACTTTTCAGAACAAGCCCTGAGCGACACACTGGATGAATGGCTGCAACCTTATTTAAATAATGAAAACAGTCTCAGGCAATGTAACAAACTGGATTGCCATAAGCTGCTTTTAAACCAGCTCAGCTGGGAACAACAGCAACTCATCACTCAACTGGCCCCGGGAAAAATCACCGTACCCAGCGGCTCATCAATAAAAATTGATTACAGCGACCCGGCACAACCTATACTGGCTGTCAGGCTACAGGAAGTATTTGGTTTATATGACACACCCACGGTATTAAATGGTCAATGTAAACTAATGATGCATTTATTATCACCGGCGCGGCACCCGATGCAGGTAACGCAGGATTTAAACAGCTTCTGGCAAACCACTTATCATGATGTAAAAAAAGATCTGCGCGGAAAATACAAACGACATTACTGGCCAGACGATCCGTTTACCGCACAGGCCACCAGTAAAACGAAAAAGCAGATGATGAGGGACAATTAAATTTGAATGTGCAATCACCCGAATCGTTCATTACACCTTAATTCAAATTTGTCTCATCGCTGTCTTTAACTTCAAAGCTCAAAAGAAGATCGCGTGCAGAGACCTTAATTCTTTGCCACTCAGATAGAAGCCCTCGCCGGAACCCCACCCTAACACCAACCTTCGCCTTTGGTTCCAGAGTAAAACGCATACCACATGTATCAACACCATGCGGTTTATGGGCGTGTCGACAAGTAATATGCGTTTCGACTTTTCCATTCGCATCCCGCTCGAGATAAATATCCGTGGTTTTATTACTTTCCCGTGCAGGCTTTCCTTCCGGATCAGTCCCTGCCACCTCATACATATCCAGGCCGTGTTTTTTTTCGGCAAGCTTCAGATAATTGTTCCTCCAATAATCGCCCGGATATTCTTCCGGCTTTAAAACAACACGAGACAGTCTATCGAGAGAACCATCACCGTAGTAATACTTGCCTGCCGATGCGCTCACACGGATCCAGGTTCTTTCACGTAATGGCTGGCGTTTCTTCTCCTGTCGGGTCTTCCAGTCAACCAGCCCCCTCATATCCGGAAAGTGAACATCCATGCCAAAACTTTCCAGTCGTGAATCAAAGCTACGCTCAGGTCGTGCTCCTTTTCTCTTTTTACCAAAACCGGGATCGCCTTCATACTCAACGAATTCCGCATAATATCGTGGTATCTCAACCGTCATACCACCGAGGTTACCAACAACGTCTTTCGATGTGTACTTTGCTCGTGCCATTTCTGGAGGTGAAAAACCATCGCCATAAAAAATGGGATGAGAGCCAATTTGCCAGATGAAATAAAGAATCAGAAGAACAAAGCCGAGCAGCAGGTAACCCAATAGACGCCACTTACGGATTCTTTTCTCCTTATTCTGTTTGCTGTCTGTGTTCAAATCCACCTGCTCACACCTAAGATCTATGTCATGTTCTACAAGGTCATCACTCTGCGAAACGCTCATCCGCCTCACGTAATCGTGATAACAACATTAGCACATAGCCTTTTATATTCAACGACTCGCTCAAACAAATAATGCTTTGAACTTCAGCCGCTCACTGCCGCTTGTATTGATCAAGACCTTTATTATGAAGAGCAGCTCATATGTGACACCCCACCCAGTGAGCGTACCTCTGATGGTTTCAGTTGATAGTATTTATCTTCCACTTCTTTTGACTGCTCCGCATAAGGTTGCGTCATGACTTCTTGCAGTTCTCGAATCAGTGCATAACTCCCCTTAGCCGCTTGCTGATATGCCGGTGCCAACACCCACTCTCGCAAAATGTATTTTGGGTTTACGCGCTTCATCTGCTCACTCGTACTTGTAACAAGCGATCTCCATTTAGAAAACCAGTCAGACCAACGCTGCGCCAATTCATCACCCGGCTCTTCATTTAAATCACGGTAGAAACTCTTCTTAAGTGGCATCATGTCATCCGGTATCGATGAAAGCTCACGAAAGAAAATCGTATAATCAACTGAGGTTTTCATCATCAACTGCATCAGTTCATTGAATAGCTCGCTATCTAATGTACTCAGCCCCAGTTTTTCTGCAAACATTTTCAGCATTTGTGCGTGCATCACATCAGCAAACCCTTTCCGCACTTTATCGAGTTCTTGCAAAGCCTCTGGAATCGTTTCCAGTAACGGCTGCAATGCCCGACAAAACATCTCAAAATTACGTTCCGCTGCCGCAGGCTGGCTAAAAAATGAGAAGTGCTCACCACCACCGGTCCATGGCTGATAGCCAGGATCAAAGGCTTCAATGAATCCGAATGGACCATAATCTAAGGTGCAACCACCGGCCTGCGTGTTATCACTATTGAAGTTACCCTGACAATAACCAACCCGAATCCAGTTAGCCACCAGCGAGCTAAGGCGACTGCTGAATTCCTGTGCAAGTAACACGACTTTTTCACTAGTGCTCAGTGACTTGTCGATAACATTCGCGTACTCACGATCAATTAAATGCAACACAATCTTCTCAAGCTCTTCCATCGCATTGGGATGTTCGTTCTTTCTAGCACGACGACCGAACAACTCGATTTGTCCGACCCGAAGGAATGACGGGGCAACGCGCGTCGAGATCGCAACCGACTCCAGTCCCATCCTGTCAGGATCAACTGATCGAGAGCCCTCCGAATACCAGGGACGCTGCACCTGCTCCATTTTTGAAACATACAAACTCAAAGACCGTGATGTCGGCACACCCAAGGCGTGCATGTGCTCCTGCGCCAGAAATTCCCGCACACTTGAACGCAGCACAGCACGACCGTCCGCACCTCGACAGTAAGGTGTGCGACCACCACCTTTCAGCTGCATTTCCCAGCGTCGTTCATTGAACACACCCTCAAGCACAGAAACCGCGCGACCATCACCATAACCATTACCGGTTTTAAACGGACACTGTTGAGTGTACTCGGTACCGAAGATGGAAAGCGCGTAACCCGTGGCCCAACCTGTATTACGCATCGGCTCAGGCACCTGCGAGAGATCGCCACTGAATAGCCGAATAAAATCGTCTGATTCAGCCAGACTGTCAGCAAAGCCCAGTTCATGAAAAAAATGTTTACTGTGTGCGACGTACTCAGGATCACCGATAGGTGTGGGTTTAACCGGAACATAGTGACCGGTATAGACTTGTCGCGGAGAGTGATCAGCACCGTCTTCTTTTGCATCAGGATCGCAATTGAGCGAATCCATCAACGAATAATCAGCACATTGTGCGAGATCCTCTAGCGTCAAGACAATTGCAGTAGTTTTAGGGGAGAGTTTATTTTTCATTGCATAAAAGAGATCAGAAAAAAATGACTTATATAACATATCACAGATTTAATGAGCCAGTTCCCTTTTACATTTCCCTCGCTGACTGAATGGATGAAACTTTCGTATCCAGCATCGACACAACTTTACGCAAAAACCTGACGCCATAAAAAACCACACAATAACTAGCATTAATTATTGCTGGAACAGTATCCTGTCATTCAAAAAATGACTCTAATCTTGTGACCACGTTATCAATATCTAGTGGCTTGGAAATGTGGCCATTCATACCGGCTCCGTGACTTTTGATTTTATCTTCTTTTAACGCATTTGCAGTCATAGCCACAATGGGTATTTGCAGATACGAATCAAGCTTTCTAATTTCCCTCGTGGCTTCATAGCCATCCATCACTGGCATTTGTATATCCATAAGGACGATGTCATAGGTGTTTTCCCCGGCCATTTCTACTGCTTCTTTGCCGTTGTTCGCAACATCAACTTTCATACCGGCCTGAGTCAAAAACTCATTTGCGATTAACTGGTTTGTTAAAGTATCTTCGACCAGGAGTACATGTTTATTCTGTAACAATAAGGATAAGTACTCACCATTATTTTCAGTAACTGTTTTATCGTTAACATCTTTCCCGGAATCTTTTGGTAGATACAACATAAATTTAAAACAGCTACCTTTCCCTGGCTCGCTTTCAAGTTCAATTTCACCTTTCATCAGATGAATAAGGTTCTTACTAATAGCCAGACCCAGCCCTGTACCACCATATTTTCGCGAGGTTGAACTGTCTGCCTGAGTAAATGAGTCAAATAGCTTCGCCTGTTGATCTCTGGTGATACCTATACCAGTATCGCAAACAGATATATTAATGCAGTCTTTGATATCAGAAGATTTAACCTCCAAGGTAACCTGACCTTTTTCGGTAAATTTGATGGCATTACTTATTAAATTAGATAGGATCTGGGTAACACGTACAGAATCACCCGTGACAAATTCTGGCAAGGTATCGTCGTACTCCAGCTGTAGCTTAATGCCCTTTTCTTTTGCTTTGACATTAAATATATCCAGCACACCCTGAATAACAGAATTGATTTTAAATATATTGTTTTCCAGTTCGAACTTTCCAGCTTCAATTTTTGAAAAATCCAGAATATCATTAAGTATATGAAGCAATACATCAGCAGAAGAACGTAATTTTGTTAAATAGACACGTTGTTTATCATTCAGATTAGTTCTTAAAGCTAAGTCTGTTAAACCAATGATGCCATTCATCGGGGTGCGAATTTCATGACTCATATTTGCCAGGAAGTTACTTTTTTCTTTGCTTGCATTTTCCGCAACATCTTTTGCATGCATTAAGTCAACATTTAAGTTTTCCAGCTCTTTAGTTCGCTCTTTTACACGTTTTTCCAGTGTATCCTTTTGCTCCGAGAGTTTTTGTTCATATTGTTTTCGCGCTGTTATATCAATATGCGTCCCCACTAACCTTACAGGCTCACCAGTTTTTCCATCCCTTAAAACAAAGGCCCTTGAGAGAATATTGATGTAGAAACCATCTTTATGCTGCATTCGTATTTCTTTTTCGAATTTTTCTTTTTTCCCCTGTATGTATTCATTAATTTCTTCATATGTTGAATCTTTATCTTCAGGATGTACCAGCTCTTCCCATGTTGATAATTTATTCTTCAGCTCATTATCTTCGTACCCCAGCATTTCTTTCCAGCGGTGGGAATAGTACACATCATCGCCTCGCATATTCCAGTCCCATAAGCCATCATTTGCACCTTGCATAGCTAACGCGAATCTTTGCTCACTTTTCTTAATTGTTTTTTCACGTTCACTTGCTTTTGTGATTAACTGGTTAAAGACTTTAAACAGATCAGTAAATTCGTCGGTATTGCTCTGAATATTGATGTTCTTAATTTCGTCGCCAGCCTGTTGATTTATCGCTGTTCTGAAATTTAGAAGTGGTGCCGTCAGACTTCCAGTAAGTAGCATTGTAATAACAATTGCTACAATGACAGATATAATGAAGACAGCCAGTAATATATAAATTAGGTTCCATGTCGGAGCCAATAATATCTCGTCTGAAATTGAGAGTTCCAGGATATAACCACTAGATGCTATTGGTATGAAAATATGATGTTTAACGTCATCGTTTTTAACAGTAACGGTTGTCTTATTGCCTTTCAGGATATTGTCTGCATTTTCTCGAATAACACTAATCTGTGAGTTTCTGAGGTTAGTACTTACTGCCTGTTTTTCACCATTATTTCCCAGTATGTATTCACCCGTCTCATCTCGTGCCAGGTGCATGATTTTTTCCGGGTCCCAATGATACCAGTACGTCCCTTCTTTACTGATCATTGCTAGTTGTGTCTTACCACCAAACTCATCGTTCAATTTATCTCTTAACTCTGTTATGAGCGTTTGAATGTTGTTCCATGGTAATGCGCCACCCAACAAACCACGGACATTACCTTCACCATCATTAATGGATGTTGTAATTACGATCTGTTTCACTTCAGTTGTATAAGAAATCATTGGGTTTGAAACATACAACCGGCGTTCACTTGCATTGTTACCGACTGTAATTTGCCAGTAGTCTCTTTTACGTATATTTTTAGGTTTTGCCTGCGGTGATGTATCGTTAAATGTGCGCAACATTTTCTGGTATGGATTACCACCAGATGTATTATTAAATGTTCCATCCAGATGGCCAACAATAAACTTTTCATAATACTGTTGTTTATCATTCAGCATGCGCATAAGGTAGGGGCGCATTCTATTGAAGTCCATAGTTTTTATATTGTTATTATTCGCAATAACGTCAATTTCAGCTAACCTGGCATCAAAGTATGAAGACAGCTTCTCAGAAACAACTTGTAAACGCTGCTCTGCCACTGAAAGTATCAACTCATTGGAAATATTGGAGCTGTGCCATATTGCATAGGCAAAGGCTGTTGCCAGCGGGAATAGACCACTAAATATGAGTGCTGAAAGAATCTGGTTACGTAATTTCATACAGACTGCATTTTTCTTAAAATATTATGTATCATTAGACTTTAGACTAAATTAAATAATTAATCAGGGCCAAAGTAGATCTTGTATATTTTACGTGCACAAGGGGAAGAACAAAGATGATTGTCCGCGCCGTAAGCCTTATTTTTAATGAGTTCAGAATACATATATCGCCTTTCAGTAATATTTAAGAAACCGGAAATCTCGACTTATGGATGCACTAGCTTTTGGGTGACTCTCAATTAGGACAATAAACCAAAGGATATAAAAGTGTTCCGTGTGAAACTACCCTTTGTATTAGATTAGAGAAATGCACAACAACGAAGCACTTAGAATGTATTTACCGCACTATTTTAAAGCATATAAAAGTTTTGCTTTTATAAAAAATATAAAAATTTCCCTTCTATAAATATTAATACTCAACAAACTCAGTGATAGCGCACATCATTTGAAACTGGCACAGGCTTTGCAAATACAGTAATTAAGTTAATTAAGTTAATTAAATTTAATCTCTGACAAAGCATTATGTCGCTATCAGTGGCTATTTAATTAACAAATCGATATTTAACAGTTCACATCAGAAACGATGTAATTATCAAAAAACTCAACGGCGAGTTTTTAACTTAACGGGCAAAGGCGCCTGTCGATACCAGCACTTATGTTGATGTCGACAGGCGCCTTTTTTTTGGAAAAAAAGATGAGTTTGTTAGCAGAACAGATAATCAGTTCAGCATCTGAAACAGAACATCCTATTATCGTTGTAGGCAATGGTCCCGTTGGTATTGAGTTTGTTAAAAAAACAATGCAGCTGATGCCAGACACACGCATTCTCATGTTTGGTAATGAACGCTGGGAACCCTATAACAGAGTACAACTATCCAGCTTTTTTGCAGGCCAGTCAGACTTGAAGGCAATAACGTCAAGCCAGCAACTACGCTTGTCACCGATGGTAGATTCTATCAATCATTGTGAGATTATTTCGATTGACCGGCAGAAAAAAACGGTCACCGATAGTTACGGTTACGAACACTATTATAACAAACTGATACTGGCAACCGGCTCTCATCCCTTTATTCCATCAATACCAGGAATTAATCTGGAAAATATTTTTACCTTCCGCAATCTGTCGGATATTGAAAAGTTACTCGCCCGACGAACCCGTTCAAGAAAAACAGTTGTCATTGGTGCCGGTGTCTTAGGCATAGAAGCAGCCCGCGCCATGATGCGAGAAAATACCGAAGTCAGCATTATTGATCATTTGCCAACTGTAATGAGTAACCAGCTTGATGAAGCGGCGGCTCATATACTAGAAAAGCATCTGTTGTCATCGGGTATTCAGCTCTACCTTGGTTGCGGCGTGAAATGTTTTTCTGGTAAAGAAAAAATTGAAAAAATAATTCTAAAAAATGATGTTGAAATTAAATGCGACACGGTGATACTCGCAACCGGCATCAGACCCACTATTGACCTTGCCTTAACAGCAAAACTTAGTACTAACCGGGGTATACGCGTCAATGATGAAATGCAGACATCTGATAAAAACATTTATGCCATCGGTGAGTGCGCAGAACACAGGGATAAAATCTATGGCCTGGTAAAACCCGGTTACGAACAAGCCCGGGTAGCAGCAACGAATCTATCAGGAAAACAATCTAATTATACCGGCTCAGTCTCTGCCACTCGTTTAAAGATAGTTGATGTGCCCGTATTTAGTATGGGCGAAATTTCAGAAATTTCGACCAAAGGCAGGGAAAGAGAACTTCTTTATCATGATAAAGATAATAATATCTACCGGCGCTTAATATTAAAGAATCGTAAGCCCATCGGTATCGTCGCTATTGGTCAGTGGCAAGAAAACAACCGCGTGCAGGAAGCTATTCAGAACCAGCGTAATATCTGGCTCTGGAATAAAAGACGATTTTTAAAAACAGGCTGTTTATGGCCAGAAGAAAACTCAGGTGATGTAAACCAGTGGCCCGCCTCTGCTGTCATTTGTCACTGCAAAGGTATAACACGAGGCCAGATTACCGCTTCAATAAAGACCGGGTTATCAACCGCAGCAGAAATCAGTCAGTGTACAGGTGCTTCAACCGTCTGTGGTAGTTGTAAACCGTTAATTTCACAAATACTCAAATCAGATGACGTTAAGAAAGCCGATAAATGGTCAGCCGGTTTATTAACATTAGGCGCAATAACATTTTTCTCCATGCTGCTGGTCTTGCTCTTGCCTGCTATTCCCTATAGCCAGACATTAACAAGCGGATGGCAGTGGGATGAACTCTGGCGAAATAATCTGTACAAGCAGATTAGCGGTTTTTCGCTGCTCGGGTTAGCGACAGTTGCAATGATAATGTCGCTGAGAAAACGAAACAAAAAAATGAATTTCCTGTCATTTTCTACATGGCGTTTTATCCATGTCGTTATTGGCTTTTTATTAATCATTGGACTGGCGGTGCATAGTGGATACAGCTCTGGGAGTGGTCTTAATTATTTACTTACTTTATTCTTTATCAGCTTAATGCTGGCTGGCGGACTCTCTTCCGCCTTTATTGCTATCGAGCACAAGCTCGATACTGTGTTATCCATGAAACTTAGAAAGAAAATCATTTGGATGCATATCATTGCATTCTGGCCGCTTCCTGCGTTGCTAACAATGCATATTTTCAAAAGCTATTATTTTTAAGGGCTGCTTAAGATGACTTCTAAAAAAGCAACCTGGATATACTGGCTAATCTTCACAGCACTATTACTCATCTATTTTATTTATAAATTAAGCAGTGACGACCAGAAGATCTTTTCACCCGGCGAAATGACACATGGTCATCATCAAATTGAAATGTCTTGTGCATCTTGCCATACCGATGCCTTTGGTGGCGGCGAAGTCCTGCAATCCGCCTGCATTAATTGCCACGGTGATGAATTAAAATCGGTTGATGATTCACACCCAAAATCAAAATTCACCAACCCACGCAATGCATCCCGAATAAAAGAGCTTGACGCAAGACAGTGTGTCACTTGCCACTCTGAGCATAAAACTGACATCACCGGAGAAATGGGAGTCACGCTGCCCGAAGACTTCTGTTTTAAATGCCATCAGGATATTGCAGAAGATCGTCCCACACATAAAGGCATGGCGTTTAACACCTGCGCCAGCTCTGGCTGCCATAATTACCACGACAACTCAGCGCTGTATGAAGATTTTATTGAAAAACATATTGCTGATGTCAATTTATCCGGTGAATTAAAAAATAAAACCAGATCTACCGTCGCCGAACTAACGTTGCTCAGCCATTATCCGATCGGAGAATACCCGGTCAAAAAATTAACCCATTCTGATCTCACTAACAGCATGAGCATTATTAGCGATGACAACATCGTTCACGAATGGGAAACAACTGCGCATGCAGCGGCTGGTGTCAGTTGTAAGGCCTGTCATGAACAAAAGCTGGAGTCGGATAAAATTATCTGGATTCAGAAACCAACAGAGCAGTCCTGTAAAAGCTGTCATTCATCTGAAGTAGCGGGTTTTCTTGACGGCAAACACGGCATGCGTATCAAAGCAGGCTTAGCACCGATGACGCCATCAGATGCCAGACAGACAATGAGGGCAACATCACATTCTAATGAACTATCATGCGTAAGCTGCCATAGCGCCCACAAGTTTGATATTAAACATGCGGCGGTTGATGCCTGCCTTGGCTGTCATGACGACACACACAGCAAATCCTATAAACAATCTCCACACTTTGGAACCTGGCATAAAGAAACAACCGGACAGGCAGCTAAAAACACCGGTGTGTCATGCGCCAGCTGTCATATGCCAGCCGTCATAAAAGACATAGAAGACCATAAACTGGTACTGGTAGAACATAACCAGAGTCTGAACTTAAGACCCAATGAAAAAATGATTCGTAGTGTCTGCATGAACTGCCATAGCCTGGGTTTTTCAATTGACTCTCTGGCCGACAAACTACTGATAAAGAATAACTTCATTGGCAAACCATCAGTCCATGTCAAAAGTATCGACATGGTTAAAGATCGCCTGAGCAAAAGAAATAAAAAACATGGGGGTGGCCTATGACAACGATTTAGCCACTAGTGCGTATTGGAACTTAACCTATCAAACAAAACAGGAATGACTATGGACATTAAAAAAATATATTTTTTAGCAATCACAGGTTTAGCAACTGTATTATCGGGATGCAGTGATGGTAAAGTAACCGGTATAGAACCAAAGGCAATGACCGATGCACTCTTTAGCGTAATGGAAGCTGATCGAACCGTTTACACAAAACTGATTATTGGCCGTCTGGCAAAAAAAGAAAAAGTAATTAAAGCATCCGAACACTGGAAAGATGAAAAAGCCCTGGTACTGCCAGCCCAGATGTTCAGATACGGTGCTGAGCGCGTAGCAGAAAAAGGCGCCAACTTTAATTATTCACTATTGTCATTATGGCCTATCAACCAGCAGAACAAACCTAAGACCCCTGTCGAAAAAGAAGGACTCAAATTTATTGCGGATAACCCGGGACAAAACTTCTATTCAGAAGAAAAACTCGGCGACACCAACTATTTCACCGCAATTTATCCTGATATCGGTGTTGCCAACGCATGCATCTCATGTCATAACAACCACAAAGATACACCACGTACTGACTTCAAACTGGGTGAAGTCATGGGCGGCGTCGTAATTCGCGTCCCTGTAAAAGACTAAGCCAGACATTAACTTAACTATTTAGGAGCAACAAAATGACACCAAGACAAATCGGATTAATACGTACATCATGGGACAAAGTATTACCTATCGCAAACACAGCCGCAGATTTATTTTACGGCAAACTGTTTGAGTTAGACCCAAGTCTGGAGCCACTTTTTAGCGGTGACATGACAGAACAGGGTAAAAAACTAATGACCATGATTGGCACAGTCGTCAAGAGCCTTGATAACCTGGATTCAATCGTACCGGCAATACAAGCATCTGGTGCCCGCCATGCCGGTTACGGGGTAACAGATGAAATGTACGACACGGTTGCCGAAGCTTTATTATGGACACTGGGTCAGGGACTGGGAGATGACTTTACCGACGAGCTTAAAGAAGCCTGGGTCGCTGCCTACGTTATCTTATCAACAGTAATGAAAGAAGCCGCTAAAGAAGCGGCATAACTTACCAGCCGGGTGATATTCATCACCCGGCCATCAGTAAAAGCATAAAAAGATATATCATAAATAAAAAACCTGAATAATCTATTTATAAACATTGGCCCTGACTACTGATTTAAAAACAAGCTAAAGAAACACTCTTGAAGTTATCTCTGTCTGCTATTAATTCTATCAATACAAAAAAGGGATGAAGCGATTAAACAATCACCTCACCCCTTTTTTATTTCACTAAGTTTATATACTCTAAACTTATTGACTGGTCATAATTATATAAAGGAATCTAAATCCTGCCCTTACTTATTTATAACTAGTCGTGATGACGTCGCATGCCATGATGACCCTGACCACGTTTTTCACGTAAGGTTTTCATCTTTTCACGCTGCTCATTACTGAGTATATTGTTTATCGCTGACTTTATTTTTGCCTTAATCAATATTTTCTGAGTTTTTAGTTCACCCTGCTTTTTTGCCAGCGTTTCAATTGCCACCATATCCTGTGTATCAGCATGCATGTTTGCACGCAGCGCCATGCGGTTACTTTTCATCTCTGAACGCAATGCAGAAAGTTGTGCCTTATTTGACTCAAATACAGCCTTCACTTTTGACGTTTGTTCCTCACTCAGATCCAGATGCCGCATCATGCGCTGCATTCGTTGTTCCATGCCTTTTTTATAATACCCTGATTTATGCTTATCACCACCACTATGATTACAATACTTACCCTGATGTTTGCCGCGATATTCATCATCACTCGCCACTGCAAGACTTAATCCACCCAGAGTCATACTTCCCACCAGAATTGCTGAAATCATTTTATTCATATCAATCTCCAATTAAATTACACATTATTTATCAAAACCATGCCCCTAGCTTATTCCTTATTGAGATAAAAATGGGACAGTAAACTGTAAATAACTGTAAAGATTTGTAAAGAAACCTCCGCCGGCTAGATAAGACAGCGGAATTTATGGCAATATATCCGCTCACCACGTTTAAATACACGTAAGTTATGAACAAAATTTTACTTGCCGATGACGACCTTGAACTCAGTGAAATGCTGATTGAATACCTCACTAGTGAAGGTTTTGAGGTCGAAGCTGCTTTTGATGGCAAAACGACATTACAAATGCTGAATGCTAAGCAATATGATTTACTCGTACTGGACGTAATGATGCCACATATGAATGGTTTTGACGTGTTGCGTGAATTACGCGCCACCTCTTCAATTCCGGTTTTAATGTTAACAGCACGTGGCGATGACGTAGACAATGTGGTCGGACTGGAGCTGGGGGCCGATGATTACCTCGCCAAACCTTGCAACCCGCGCGTACTGGTTGCTCATATGAGAGCCATCTTACGTCGAGCAGATAAAAAGAATACAAGTCCGCATCAATTACAGACAAGTATCAAACTCGACGATATAACGCTGGATAACGAAAGCCGACAGGTCTCAGTCAATAATAAACCCGTCTCATTAACCAGTACCGAATATCAGGTGCTCGAACACCTGTTGGAAAATGCCGGCAAAGTCGTCAAAAAAGACGCTTTATCAGAAGCCGCTTTAGGCCGAAAACTCAGCCCCTATGACCGTAGTCTTGATATGCATGTCAGCAATCTTAGAAAAAAACTTGGGTTGCTGCCAAATGGCAGTGAACGAATCAAAACGATCCGAAGCATTGGATATCAGTATGTGAGGACCACTCATGAATAGTCTGTTCTGGAAAATATTCATCACATTCTGGCTTGCTTTAATATTGTTTGTTGGTTTAAGCCTGACTTATACCTCTCATTATTTGCAAACAACACGAAGTAATATCAATAATGAACGCCCGAGAATGCATTTACAAAATCGCACCTATGAAGCACAACGAATCGCGCAAACACAAGGCCTGGATGGTATTCAAAAATGGCTCAAACAACTGGATAAAGATGTCGCTATTCCTCACCTCCTGATTGATGAAAATGGCAACGACCTGCTGGGTCGTGAGGTGCCTAATCGTATTCTGCGTCGTATCTACAGACACAATAATCATGATGGTGAACATAAACATCATTCACGTCATCGCCCGATCATCATTCAACAAATGCGCTACCATTTAGTGGCCGACTATAGAAACGTTACCCTTAACAGAGTTTTAAACCGGCCGAAGGTCATCGCCATTCCGCTAATTGTTGCAACCTTAATCAGTGGCATCGTCTGTTTCCTGCTTGCCAGGTATTTAACCTCCCCATTGGGTCGATTACGCATAGCGACCAGCGCAATGGCCAAGGGCGACCTCAATCACCGTGTTGCACCAACAATGGGGAAACGTAAAGACGAAATAGTAGAACTTGCCATCGACTTTGACAACATGGCAACGCAGTTACAAAAACTACTGTCTTCACATAAACAATTACTACGTGATGCATCTCACGAACTACGATCACCACTTGCACGCCTGCAGGTAGCATTAGGTCTTGCGCAAAAAAAATCCACTGGCGAAATAGATAAAGAACTATCCCGAATAGAACTGGAAACAGAGCGACTTAATGATCTGATAGGCCAACTATTATCATTAGCCCGAATGGAAACCAATAGCTCGGAAATACAACCAGAAGTATTTAACCTGCCCGACCTGTTAAACGACGTAACTGATGATGCACAATATGAAGCAAATTCACAACAACGAGATGTAAGCCTGAAAAACAAGATCGATTGTCAGGTTACGGGTAATCCGGTTTTACTTAAAAGCGCACTCGAAAACATTATCCGAAATGCCATTCGCTATACACCAGAACAAACCAGTGTCGAAGTTAATATGAAAGCACAGAATAATGATCAGGTACTTATTACAATAAGAGATCACGGCCCCGGTGTTGAAAATGACATGCTCGAGAAAATATTTGAACCCTTTGTGCGCACTTCAAAAGCACGTGACCGGCAATCCGGTGGCTACGGCCTGGGTCTGGCCATTGCTAACCGTGCAATCAATTTACATAATGGAAAGGTGAGCGCACAGAATCAAAAAGATGGCGGCATGTCTGTAACAATAGCATTACCTGTCACCTATTTATAAATCAGTTCTTACTCCAAAAATGAGTTTGAATTATTCTTCAGGTAATTTTTAATATTCTTTTATTTCATCCGATCAGTGAGCAATACATCCGGAGCAATGCCACTCAAACAATATAAATTGTGCTCTTTGGGTACTCACTTGGTTCTGTAATTTTCCGGGTCGCTGCCTGCGTTATCTTATCAACAGTAATGAAAGCAGCCGCATAACCTGCCTGCGTGGTGATACAGATCCCCTGACCGCCTGTTATTTTAATATCTCTGTGCTAGCTTAAGTGCCAAATGGGCCATCCACCTATTTATGCTATAAAGATCAGTGATTTATAACCCCTTTGTCACCTTTAATTTAATTATCTAAATGCTATATGAGCTGCGACACTATGTCACATTCCTAAACTCATGGTCTTAAAGTAGTATCTATTAGATAAGTAGGTTTAGAATGTGGTTGTCTATGCCTCTACTCATATCCTCTCAAAACTGTTATCAACGGAGTTAATTATGAAATCACTTCCCTCTTTCTTTGCTTTGAAATGGCTATCAGGTCTGTTGATGCTTGTTCTGGCCTCAAGTAACAGTTTTGCCGGTAACGTTGCCAGTAACGTGAGTGTTATTGATTTCTATGCTCGTGCTGTTCCATCAGGTCAGCCTAACAGTGCAGCATTTATGACACTTAAAAATTCCGGAACAGAAGATCGCGCCCTGATTGATGCACGCAGCAGTGTTAGTAAAGTTGTAGAGTTACATACTCATAAGAAAGAAGGCGGCATGATGCGTATGCGTCGTGTGGATCAGATTACAATCAAAGCCGGCAGTGAGACCATTCTAAAACCCGGTGGGCTGCATGTAATGTTTATTGGCCTAAAGCAACAGTTAACTCAAGGCGATAAAGTCGATCTTGAACTGATTTTTGATAATGGCAGCCGTATTCAACTCACTGTTCCGGTAAAAGTAGTGGCTGGTATGCGACATAAAAAACCTAAGCATTAATTCACAGGACTGAGATCATGACAGTTTTAAATAAAAAAAATCGATATTCTGCGTTTATCTTGGGTGTGATTCTTTTATTGTGTGCTGTCGTGTTTTTTTTATGGTCGGCAATAGTAAATAATAGCGATATCGAAACTAGCAAAGGGAATTTTGAGCTCCAGTCTGCCTCGGGGCCTGTAGCCTTATCGGACTATCGCGGTAAGGTGGTTGTTCTTTATTTTGGTTATGCTTTTTGTCCGGATGTATGCCCTACCAGTCTCGGTATATTGTCTCTGGCACTGAATGAATTGAGCACAGTGGAACTTAGCAATGTTCAACCTATCTTTATTAGTGTTGATCCTGAGCGCGATACGGTAGAGCGCCTTAAAACATATGCAGAAGCGTTTCATCCCAGCATTATTGGCATTACAGGCAGCACCCTGGATATCGCGGAAGTGGCGCAGCACTACGGCGTACTTTATATGAAAGTAGATATGCCTGAATCAGCAATGGGTTATGCCGTTGATCATTCATCTGAGTATTACGTAATAAATAGAGATGGTAGTTTGAATCAAAAGATCAGTCACGGAACTGACCCTAAAAAAGTGGCAGAAGTTTTAAGGCAGGCACTTAAAAGCTGACTTACAACTGGTATAAAACGAACAGGCATATTTTGGCTCAGGGAGAACCTCTGCCAGCTTTATAACCATTCCACTTTATTGATCACTTTTTAATCCCTCCGGCACCTTAAATTGTATAAGGTGCTCTGACCCCATTTAATGGTCAGTGAATTATGAACAGGTAAACCAAAAGACATAGAAAACTGAAAGACATAAAGGTTACGAAGGTTATATACTAATCCCCCTGTCATCTTTAATGCAAAAGCGTTAATGAAAAATCAACACTTTTGGGTTTCACTTTTTTATCGTTAAATATAGAATGTTATTTATTGATCGAACGTGGATACAATAACAATGAAAAAACTGACTCTCACATTAGCTCTATTCATTCAATCTGTTACTGCTGCAGCACAAGACTGTAAACCTTCCTATAGCAATACTCTTGGAAATAACTGGAAACATGGTGCAGTGCACAAAGTTGATGTTGGCGAAGGCTTGCTGATTAGCGGACGCATACTTTCAGCTCATGACTGCAAACCAATTGCCAATGCAAGAATCGAACACTGGCAGTCTTCTCCTGATGGCGAATACTACGACAAACATCGTGCTTATATGTTCAGCAACAAGAACGGGGGATTTAAATTCAATACCGTCTGGCCAGGCTTACGTCACATTCACTTTATCATCTCAGCCAAAGGCCACGAAGACCTGTCGACTCACTGGCGCTGGAAAAAATTTGATAGTAAAACCGATAAGGCCGAATTTGATATTATCCTGAATAAACTACCACAGCCATAAACAAAAGAGCGGCTCCTCAAGTTTTCATATAATACTTAAATGTTATTAAAATTTTCTAAACTTTCTTTGACTCTTTTGGCATTAATCACTCCAACAACAGGAATTGGAGCTGAATACTTCGATGCACACCTACACTACAATGCTGAACATTCGAAAGAATTAAAGCCATTAGATGTTATCAACATACTAAAAAAACATAATATCAAATACGCTGCAGTGACTAGTCGACCGCCTTCACTAGTCACTCAACTACATCAACTAGCACCTGATATGATCGTACCAATCCTCGGTGTTTATCAAACACACAAGGACAAAAGTAACTGGACACAAGACGTAACAATTATTCATCGACTAAAAAAAGCATTAAGGGAAAAAATCTGGCACGGTATAGGTGAACTACATATCACTGCTAAAGACAGGCACAGTCCTGTTTTTCAACAAATTATTAATCTTGCAAGCAAGCATAAGTTACCGTTACTACTACATGCCGACCCAGCAGTTATCGATACTGTTTATCAACTAGCGCCTTATCAACCGGTTATCTGGGCACATGCCGGTACATTTCCATATCCTGATCTTGTTGCAGACTATCTCCATCGATACCCTCAACTACATGTTGATTTATCTGTACGTGATCAGCGGATTGCAAGCAACGGAGTTATTAATAATGACTGGTATGATTTATTCAATCAGTTTCCCGAGCATTTTATGATTGGCGTTGACACTTACAGCAGTAACAGATGGAAGAATTTAGGGCCAATAGTAACATCAACGCAACAATGGCTTGAAGACTTATCAGCAGAGCTTTCTAAAAACATTAAATACAAAAATGCGAAAAGGATTTATAAACCATAAATTAATATTTAGAAAAAATCATCTAAAGCGCTACTATTTTCACTCTCTCATAGCTGATAAAAATCCAATCCTTTTTATTTTTTGATTTTCCGTCATGACCTTAAGGTTAATGTCGCTAACACAACTCCATGATCTGTACTTTCGCCATCACGTTCGAAAATAGGATTAATTAAATGCCGG
>Ga0316207_10001474_pt1 | contig 28766 bp, 26 predicted proteins | sample 6weekpyrite_MG_FD_204943 | JGI IMG/M metagenome (GOLD analysis project Ga0316207, IMG submission 204943) | Microbial mat bacterial communities from mineral coupon in-situ incubated in ocean water Damariscotta River, Maine, United States -... | ecosystem: Environmental > Aquatic > Marine >...
GGTTTACGCACCGGGTTAAGTGATGCAGTACGTGAATTTTGTGAATTACGTAACTTATTACCGCGTGGATTAAAACTGAGCCCGGATGATGTCTGGGATAAAGTGAACTTTATCTTATCAGTTAAACTGGGCGACCCACAGTTTAGTGGTCAGACAAAAGAACGTTTATCATCACGTGAATGTGCGGCTTTTGTTTCCGGCGTAGTAAAAGATGCATTTGCTGTCTGGTTAAGCAAACATATTGAAATGGGTGAAAAAATTGCTGAACTTGCAATTGTTAATGCTCAAAGCCGGGTAAAAGCCGGTAAAAAAGTTGTACGTAAGAAAGTCACTCAGGGGCCTGCGTTACCAGGTAAGTTAGCAGATTGTAGTGGTCAGGATTCAGAGCGCAGTGAATTGTTCCTGGTGGAAGGTGATTCCGCAGGTGGTTCGGCTAAACAGGGGCGTGACCGGGAATTTCAGGCGATTATGCCTTTACGTGGCAAGATTTTAAATACCTGGGAAGTGGAATCAGCTCAGGTGCTGGCTTCACAGGAAGTGCATGATATTTCAGTTGCTATTGGTGTTGATCCTGGTTCTGATAACTTAAAAGGTTTGCGTTACGACAAAGTTATTATTCTTGCCGATGCGGATTCCGATGGGCTACATATAGCGACGCTATTGTGTGCTTTGTTTTTACGCCATTTTGCTAGTCTGGTAGCCGAAGGTCATGTTTATGTTGCCATGCCCCCCTTATATCGAGTCGATGTAGGCAAAGAAATGTTTTATGCACTGGATGATGCTGAGCGACAAGGCATATTAGATAGAATTGAAGCTGAAAAGAAAAAAGGCAAGGTAAGTGTTACACGCTTTAAGGGTTTGGGTGAAATGAACCCATTACAATTACGGGAAACAACTATGTCACCGGATACACGTCGCCTGGTTCAATTAACGGTTGATGCAGGTGATGACGCTCATCAAATGATGGATATGTTGCTTGCCAAAAAACGCTCTTCTGACAGGAGAAATTGGTTAGAATCGAAAGGTGATCTGGCTGATGTTTAAACTAACATTCTAAATTAATTTTATTCGATTCAGAAACTTACACAACCGATTTTAGTATAGATATTATGGTAAAGAATTAATGGCAGCTAAAAAGAAAAAACAAACAAGGTCTAAAAAGAAAAAGCAGCAAGAGGAACTTGAGTTTAATGCTGGTTTTGATGCGGGTGTTGAGCAACTCTCAATTAAAGACTTTACCGAGCAAGCCTACCTTAATTATTCCATGTACGTCATTCTGGATCGTGCTTTACCACACGTGGGAGATGGCTTAAAGCCAGTTCAACGCCGTATTATTTACGCAATGTCAGAGCTTGGTTTAAAAGCAAGTTCCAAGTTTAAAAAGTCAGCAAGAACAGTGGGTGATGTATTAGGTAAATTCCATCCTCATGGTGACAGTGCCTGTTATGAAGCCATGGTTCTTATGGCGCAACCATTCTCATATCGCTATACCTTGCTGGAAGGACAGGGTAACTGGGGTTCGCCTGATGATCCTAAATCGTTTGCTGCAATGCGTTATACCGAGTCGCGTCTTTCGCAGTATGCCGATTTACTTTTATCTGAATTAGGCCAGGGAACAGTTGACTGGGCACCTAATTTTGATGGTTCACTTGAAGAACCCGTTATTCTGCCGGCTCAAATCCCTAATGTACTAATGAATGGTACAACCGGTATTGCTGTCGGTATGGCTACGGATATTCCACCGCACAACTTAACAGAAGTTTTAAAAGCGACCATTCATTTAATTGATAATCCTAAAGCAACCACTAGTGACTTATGTAAATACATAAAAGGTCCGGATTACCCAACTGACGCGGAAATAATTACTCCACGCAAAGAAATTAATGCCATGTATAAAAAGGGTGGCGGCGGTATTCGTATGCGAGCCGTCTATGAAAAAGACGGCGATGATATTGTTATTACTGCATTACCACATCAAGCATCACCAGCAAAAATTCTTGAGCAAATTGCATCTCAGATGCAAGCGAAGAAGCTGCCGTTGGTTGTGGATTTGCGTGATGAGTCCGATCATGAAAATCCAACACGTTTAGTGGTTGTGCGTAAAAATAAAGATGTTGATGTCGATGAACTCATGACGCATCTATTTGCAACAACTGATCTTGAACGTACTTACCGCGTTAATATGAATTTAATTGGCCTGGATGGCCGGCCAGGTACAATGAATCTGGTTGATATTCTGTCAAATTGGCTGAAATTTAGAAGTGAAACCGTTACCCGGCGTCTTGAATATCGTTTAGATAAAGTTAACAAGCGTTTGCATTTATTAGATGGCTTATTAAAAGCATTTTTGAATCTGGATGAAGTGATTCGAATTATTCGAAAAGAAGATGATCCCAAAGCAAAATTAATTAAACGTTTTAAATTATCTGAAACCCAGGCCGACTATATCTTAGATACACGTTTAAGACAGTTAGCACGCCTTGAAGAAATGAAAATTAAGGCTGAGCAAAAAGAGTTACGTGCAGAACGCAAAGAATTAGAAGCAGTCTTGGGTTCTAAAGCGCGCTTAAAAACTCTTATTAAGAAAGAATTAAAGACTATTTTAGAAAATTATGGTGATAAACGTCGTTGTAAAATTGTTGCACGTGATGCAGCACAGGCAATGGATGAGTCATCTTTAATTAGTGCGGATCCGATTACCATTATTTTATCTAAGAAAGGATTAGTCCGTGCAGCGAAAGGTCATGAAATCGATGCGTATGAGCTAAATTATAAAGCCGGTGATGAATGTCAGGCCAGTGCTTTAGGTAAGAATAATCAACTTGCTATCTTTATAGATTCTACAGGACGAACTTACAGCACGATGGGGCATACATTACCTTCGGCTCGTGGTATGGGTGAGCCATTAACCGGCCGATTTACACCGCCACCAGGAGCCAGCTTTTGTGGTGTGATGGCAGGTGACCCTGATCAATTGTTTTTACTGGCTACAGATGCCGGTTTTGGTTTTGTTATTTCTTTAGAAGAAATGGTAACCAAGAATAAAAAAGGCAAGGCGATTATAAAAGTTCCTGAAGGTTCAACTGTTCTTCCACCTGTTCCTGTCCATGATATGGAAACCGACTGGGTTGTGGCGGCAACAAATGATGGCAATATGTTAATCCATCACATTGCAGAGTTACCGCAAATGCCAAAAGGTAAAGGAATTAAGATACTCAATATACCCGCGGCAAAAGCTAAGAATCATTCCGAGTATTTATCTGCGATAACTGTTATTAATGAAGATGATAGTTTATCTATATATTCAAATAAGCGACATAAAATATTTGAAGCGGAAGATATGCAGGACTACGAAGGTGAGCGTGCGCAACGTGGCCGTAAATTACCACAGGGTTATCGAAATGTGTGGCGTCTGGCACCGGTTGTAGTGGCTGAGGAAGAAGAATAGAGCAAGATCAGGCTAATAGAGTAATTCTATTTTTCTTTTTTTGGTAGTTGCACGGGTGTTGGATTTTTACTAAGGCTTTGTAACTTTTTAAGTACTCTTTCTGCGCGGTGAATATAGTCATTTAATTTTGCGTTACCAGGTTCAAGCTGTTGTAATTCTTTCCAGTTGATTAAAGCTTGTTTTATACGTCCCTGACTATATAAATTCTGCCCCTGTTTAATGCCTGTCTTTAATACTTCATTAATACGTATCTGGAGCTCTTTCTTCAACTTAATAATTTTTTTGTTTGATTTATCCTGCTTATATAATGCAAGTACTTCTTTACGATAACGTATTAACTCAGCATTTGTTTTTACCTGAGAAAGTTTTTTTGAAATCGTTTTGACAGATTTTTTATGTACAGTTTTTCTTGTCTTTTTTATTTTATTAAGCTTGCTATGCAGGTTTTGAATCTTTTTGCTGGTCTCTTTTGATGGCGACAGGTTTGATGCCAAAGTCAGGCATTCTTCAGCTAGTGGGACATCTTTGTTTTTAATACCATCTTCAGCACAAATAATTAATTTCTCAGCGGTTAACTCTACCTCGCGTATGTGAGAGCGGAGCATTTTTTTTGCTTTAGAATCTTCAGGGTTTACCTGGGCGATTTCTTTGGTGGTTGCCGTTTTTTTACTAAGTGTTTTCGCACTGGAAACAAGTAATTTATTTTTTAACTGGTTTAAATATTTGTCGCGTTTGATAATGAATTTTTTGCGGGCTGTCTGGAGTTTTTTACTTTTTGGCAGCTTGGCTAACCCATCGTCATAAATGTTGATTGCTTCAGCCCAGTGCTTTTCTTTTTCCTGTCTGGCAGCATGTGATAATGTTTTTTCTTCAAAGCGTTTTGATAAAAGTGTTATCCGCTTTTTCTCTTCCATAAGAAAGACATAGTTAAAGTGGTCGGGCTTTATATAATCAAGAGTGTCCAGTGCGATACCATACTGCTCTTGCTTGGCGAGTTTATTTACTCTTGCGGCAACATTCTCGCTTTTCGAATAAATATATGCACAGTTAGACAGGCTTAATTGGACTGCTATAAGCGTAAGCAGCGTTAAAAAGGTTTTCATGCAACGATTTTTTTAGCTAATATGGTTTCTATATGTTGTTCTATTTGTTCAGCGTAAGGTGATTTTAAATCAGTCACAATGTAGGTTGTGACTGGTTCCGCAATGCCGCGTAACTCAATAGACTTGTGTCTATGTGCAATGATACGCCATTGTATGTCCGTGGATTTAACCATGTCATCAGTTACTACAATCTGGCCTTTTTCAGCAGCAGTATGTAATCGTGCTGCCAGGTTGACGGCCTCGCCTACAACGGTGTACTGCATGCGTTCATGCGATCCCATGTTACCCGCCAGCATTTCACCGCTATTAACACCAATTCTAAAGTGAACAGCCTGTTTGCCATGTTGCTCGCGAATATGGTTTAAACGATCAATCAGGCGTTGAATCATAATAGCACAACTGATCGCATTAAATTGATGCTCCGGATCTTCTTCCGGGACACCAAATACAACCATCGCGCAGTCACCCATATATTTGTCGATTGTGCCGTTATAAAGCTCACAGGCCATAGATATGTAGGTAAAGTACTCATTCAGTAATGTTGCAACTTCTTTCGGTGGCAATTTTTCTGACATGCTAGTGAAGCCGACAATGTCTGCAAATAGAGCTGTTGCCTGTACGTGTTGGCCACCTAGCTGGATACCATCGAGGTTATCCATAATTTGTTTTGCAACATTTGTTGACACAAAGCGGGAAAATGCATTTTCAACCTGTGACTTTTCTAGAAGGCCATTTGCCATATTATTAAAGCCTTCTATTAGTGAACCAATCTCATCATTGCGTCTTTCATCAATTCGATAAGAGTAATCACCACTGTCAATTGCTTTACTTGCATCAAGCAAGTTATGAATAGGGCGGGACAGACGTTGTCCAAGTGCATAGGCAGTAAAGATGCCCAGAATAATCATGAAAATGGTTGCAGCAATAATTGCATTCACTGTTTCTGTGAGTGACTGTGATAGCGAGGCCTTGCTAAAAGTTACCAGTGCATGCCCGGCAATTAAATTCTGGAAACGAATGGGTGTGATAAAAGAAATAACATCTAAATTTTGTTGCTTGTCAGTATTATTTGCTACCCATTCAAATGAATAGCCTTTTTGTTGATTATTTTTTGATTGGGCATATAGATTAATTATGTCTGCTTGTGGAACAATGCCCGAGGTAGCCAGTTTTGTGCCTTTTTCTGAATAAACAACTGCACCCAGAATGCCTTTATGGTTTCCCAGGTTCTTTACTGAAACCATAATGCTCAGTATATCATCCGATAAGATGAGTTCTTTTGTCGAGTTTGCAAGCTGACCGGCAACGGTTTGGCCAAAGTCAGTCATTTGACCCCGTAATAGCTGGGTTTGATTGGAAACAATAACCAGTCCGAGCAAAATCATGCCTGAGCTAATTAACATGGTAATGATAATCGCGAGTTTATAGGCAATCGGAAACTGATTAAGGATCTGTCTGTTACGGAATTTTTGTAGTTTATCCAATATCATCTTTAAGTGGTTTCCAATACCTTGTCGTGCCCGATGTACCCTCTATTTCGGCAAAAAGAGAGTAATATTTAGACTTTTCCTTAGTCTTTAAGCAAGTTTTTATGTATTAAATGCGGGCTAATCATAGCATGATTTTGTGGATATTTTATGGATTCATTCTAAGCTTATTATTATGTGATATAGTTCACAATAATGGTGTAAGACAGCGTTTTTATGGCAGTTTGGCGCATAATGTGCCTAACAACAAATAGCACAAAATAAATCAAAACTTATGATCAATGTGGTAAGAAATTTAAAGCTATACGGATTATTAAAAGGCTATTTCCTGGTTCTACTTTTAATGGTTTTAATCCTGCTTCAGCTCCTGTTTACAACTTTTGTGGCTCAGATTGAAGTTGTTACAATTTCTTTTGATAAGCTTGTGGTAAATATTTTAAATGATTCAGCTACTTTTGGGTTAATTTTTATTGGTAGCTTTATGTTATGTTGCGCTGTCTGGTTTTTATACCGTCCTTTTCATATTGTCTGGTTGATTATTAAAAATAAATCTTACTTACCCGGTTTTCTTTATGGTTGGCTGGTAACAAGAGCCGCAGCTCAACCAGAGCAAACGGCAAAAACCGCAAACGAATACTACTGGATATTCCGAAATGCGGCTAAAGTTGCAAAAAAATTAAAAGTAACTGCACCTGACATCGCCGTCGATCAAACATTAGATATCAATGCGAAAGTATTACCTGAGTTTTTTCATCCGACATTAATTGTTCTAACACAGGGATTGTTAAACAAATTAACACCGGATGAAATTGAAGCAGTTATTGCGCATGAGTTAGCACATGTGAAAATGCGAGATACTTTAAGCATGAGCATTATTTATTTATTAATGATGTTGATCATTTGGTTACCGGTATATGTGCTGCATTTTTTTATTGATTATGTGATTCTATACAAATGGCGAGATAAAAAGCTTGGCTTTATGCTGAGCCTGCTGTTAGTTGTGATGACGTATGGCTTACTTCCTCTCCTGGTATTTAATACAATTAATCGTCGGTTTGAGTTACGCGCCGATAAACTAGCTGTACAATTTAGCAACTCCCAGAGCTTTTTTAGTGCCTTAAATACGGTGCATGCTTCTCAGAGTCAGCTCGCAGATCCTCTGGAAGCAGGACTGGCGTTAATGCCAAAAACTGTACAAGCGATAGTTTTACGGATGCTGCTAAGTCACCCGTCTATTCCCTCTAGAATCGCGGCGCTTCAATAGTAAGTAATATATCTACAGTTAAATAACTGGGCGCAGGCGCTGGAATCGTTTAAAATCCGCGCTAGCATTCAATTTCAACTTATTTAGCAGGTAGAGAAATGCCATTAATTACACCATTTAAAGGTTTACGTCCAAAGCAGGAAGCCGCTGAGGATGTAGTTGCGCCGCCCTATGATGTACTAAACACAGAGGAAGCTCGGCAGCGAGCTGAAGGTCGCCCACGAAGCTTTTTGCATATCTCAAAGCCTGAAATTGATTTACCAGTAGGAACCGATCCTTTCGATGCTGCTGTCTATGCAAAAGGTGCAGAAAACCTGAATAACCTGGTTTCTGAAGGCGTCTTATTTAGAGATGACGCACCATGTTACTATGTTTATAAACTGGTGATGGGAGAGCATCAACAATTTGGTTTAGTCGCCGCGGCTTCGGTTGCCGATTATGATATCAATCGTATCCGTAAGCATGAGTTTACCCGCCCAGAAAAGGAAGACGATCGGGTTCGCCAAATTGATGCACTTAATGCGCAAACAGGGCCGGTATTTTTAACTTATCGACACAATAAAGTAATCGACGATATCGTAAAACAAGTCTGTGAAACAACTCCTGAATATGACTTAACAGCTGATGACGGTGTACAACATACCATCTGGGTTGTTAATGACAATGATTTGATAGAAACCATTACAACAACATTTGATGCGATGGACTGTTTATATATTGCTGACGGTCATCATCGTTCTGCCTCAGCATCTCGTATAGCAGCACAGAGAAAACAAAATGGAACTGCTGAAGCATCACATGATTATTTTTTAAGTGTTATTTTTCCGGATAACCAGATGCAGATTCTGGACTATAACCGGGTGATAACGGATTTAAATGGTCTGGATGTTACAACGTTTATAGATAAGGTATCAGAAAATTTTGATGTTGCTGAAGCTTCAGAAGCTGTTAAACCCGCAGCAGCAAAAACTTTTGGCATGTATGTAGACGGGAAGTGGTATCAGCTAACTGTAAAAGATGCGCTGTATCCGGCCGATGATCCTGTTGCGCGATTAGATGTTAGCTTGTTACAAAATCATTTGATTACGCCTGTTTTGGGGATAGATGATCCTCGTCGGGACAAACGAATTGATTTTGTTGGCGGTATTCGTGGTTTGCCGGAACTTGAAAAGCGAGTCAATTCAGGTGAAATGCAGGTTGCATTTTCTTTGTTCCCAACAAGCCTTGATGCATTAATGGCGGTTGCAGATGCTGATGAAGTGATGCCACCGAAGTCGACATGGTTTGAACCTAAACTTGCGGATGGACTTGTTTCACACGTATTGGATTAAGTTAATAATTTAATTGTATGGATTCCCGCCTACGCGGGAATGACGTTCGGGAGCGTGTCAACGCGAGGCGAAACATTTTTTTATCTGGAATTAAAAAGATTCTTCAAAGTCATATTCAAGAACAACATCCGGTTCTTGTAGGAAGTAACCCTGAATAAAGTCGACGCTACATTGCCATAGTAAAGCAAGACAATTGGCATCTTCCACAAATGCAGCAATGGTTTGAATATTTTTCTTTGATACTTCTTCAGAAATGGCCTTAACTTTTTCCTGCATTTCAACATTGGTTGAAAGCTTGCTGATCAGTTCCTGATGTACTTTGATGTAATTAACATCAAAATGCTTAATTGACTGGAAAGTGTTTTCTTCAATACCAAAATTGTCCAATGCTGTTCGGCAGTGTAAGCCTTTTAAACCATCAAAAGTTGCTTTGGTTGCTTTTAAATAGTTTAAAGCGGTTTCTTCTTTTACCTGAAAAACAATATAGTCTGCGTTGAGGCGTAATGCTTTCAGGCGTTCGCTAATCCACGGTAGAAATTCCGGATCAACAATGGTGCTACTTGATAATTTGATAAAGACACGTGTTTCTTCTTTGTTTTTAATTCTTTCAGATAAAACTAAAAACGCATTAGCAATAACCCAACGATCTATAAAGCTCATAAGCTCTGCTTGTTCAGCAGCAGCAATAAATTCATCCGGATGAATTTCCTGCTGGTTTTCATCCAACATACGAACGTAGATTTCATAATGTGCGCCGGGTTCGCCGTGCAAACTTACAATTGGCTGGAATAGTAAACGGAACTGGTTATTTTTAAGCGCAAACTTGATCTGTTTTTCCCAGTGAGATGATTTTTCATGCTCTTCAATGTCTTCGATCGATGGGTTGTATGTATGGTGTTGATTACCACCATTTTCCTGTGCGATAGAAGCACCTTTTTCTGCGCGATTGATACAGTCGTGAATGTTGCTAATGGTTTCGTTTATTAGGGTGATACCAACACTAGCTGTTGTTGATACTGTTTTGTGATTAATTTCTGAAAGGTGGCTCTTTATGATAGTACAAATACCATCAGCATATTTTTCGGCTTGAGTACTGTCTGCATCTTTTACCAGCAAGCAGAATGCATCGCCTTCCATGCGGGCAAAAATGCCTAATGGTTCGACTTTAGGTTTTAGAGTATTGGCGAGATCAACAAATAACATATCGAGCCCGGCAATACCGAAGCTTTCTTTTAGCTCTTCGTAACTATCAAGTGAAATATAAAGCAGGGCGCCGCGGGCATGTCCTTCAAGAGCAGCGGATATAAATTTATCCAGCTGTTCGATAAGATAGGTTTTATTGTATAAGCCAGTGATTAAATCCTGTTTACTTAAAACATTTAGTTTTTCTTCCAGCTCTTTACTGTCTGATTGGTCACGAATAATAATTTGAGTACATGCTTCACCTTCCATACTGGCCGGTGAGAATTCCATCATAATTTCGAAAGTACTACCGTCAGTATGCTGGCCGTGCAGGTTGAGTGTATCGCTATCTGATTGAGATTTTGAGTAAGCACGTAAGAACTCTTTTAATTGTGCATGATCATCTGAACTGACCATATCAAGAATAGGCATGCCTTCTACATCATCAATGTCTTCGTAACCAAACATCATCAGGTAGGCATTATTAACATAGATATGCATTCCTTCGTGTACATATGCTATCGCATCACGAGAGCTGTCAATCAGTGAACGCGAACGCTTTTCTGTTTCATGCAGCATTTTTTCACAACGACGATGAGCACGGCGTTCTTTTAGATCATTCAGTTCACGCACTAGTACATGTTTTAAACGTTGGGTATTTTCAAGACTAACCACATCGCGAGCACCAAACTTGAGGCATTCCAGAGTGATGTCATCATCGTATTTTGGTGTAATAACAATAAGAGGGAAATCCCGGCCTGTTTTGGTGATTATTTCTGCAGCTGCGGCGGCGCTAAATATTGGCAAGGTATGTTTGCAAAGAATAATATCTATCGGGTTATCTTCCAGCGCGGCGATCATATCTTCGTCATCTTCAACGCGTACATCTCGTACAATAAAACCTGCATTACGAAGGGAATTAATGAGAACTTCGGCTTCTTCTGAGAGATCAAAGACGGTTAATAAGCGGAGTAGATTTTCACTGCTCAATTACTATTTCCTTTATTTCTAAAGCTAATTGTTAGTGTTGTAACTTCACTAAAGTATACACTATGCTTTTGCAAAGTGATTAATCTTGAAGGCTTTTATTTAGATTATTGACCAAACAGTATTGAAATCGGACTCTTCTTTCCAGTTGTCTTCATCATCATGATGTTTGGAGTCCAGAACATCATACTGGAACTGGGCAAACAATCCGGTGTTTTGTAACTGTTTACTGAGCTTTATGTTCAATTCTTTACCAACTATTTTCAATTTAAGCTGGTTGCCAACACGAAAAGGTACCGGATTGGTTATGATGGTACTAGGTTGGTTTATGGCAGTTAACTCAGGCAACATCAACGTACGTTGAAAGTCTATGTCTGCATCCTCAATTGCTGCTTTAATACCCACTGCTGCGGCATCTGGTGTGAGCATTTCAACGCCTAATGTTATGCCGTTTTCATCGCTGTATTTCATCCAGCGAATAACGCCGACACCCCATTTCCATGTATGACCGTCACCACTACGTCGAACGCTTATTAATTCGCCAACTTGTACAGTGGTTTCGCTTTCTGATTTGTTTTGTATGCAGTATCCACTGGCGCTTTCATTCAAAATAGCCCAACTCTCGGCATGATAGAGTATTTCATCACCGTTTGAATTTGATTTATTAACAACATTTGAAACTTTGTCAGCATCCAGTGGTGTATAACCTTCTGTTAGTTCAGTTGGGTAAACTAGGTTCCAGACGTCCGGCTGTTGGCTGTTAACATTATTGACATCGGCTACTTCATATTGTGATTTGCCGCTAAACGGGCTAGTGCTTGCTTTGTCATTAGCACGACTTCTAGTCTGAGGTGAACGACGTCTGGCAGAGTCACAAATGATCTGATGCGAAGCACTTAGTCCAATTGCGACCAGCACACGTTCGTGTTTTTCGGTACGTGGAAAGTTTCTTTTGGCAATAACAGCCCACGCTGTGAGTAAACGACGTAACAAATCATGAGATAGTTCAGGTGAGGACATTTCGATACCGGTAATGGTAGTTTGTCCTGAGTCCTGCGTATTTTGTATTTCATCACGAATGGCTTCAGCAAGTACTTCAGTATCCAGGGTTCGGCAGTCGTATGGATTGCAGTCTTGATTAACGAGTGCAATATTTCTGGGCGGATTATCCGATTTTAAATTGACAGCAAAGTAACCGTGAACAACTTCATCCTGCCTGATTTGAAACAGCTGGTTTTTCATTGTCCACCGTTCCAGGGTGTTATGTACCTTATGAACCTCACCCTGTCGTAGTCGGTAGGGGGAGGCAAGGGATAATAAAAGTATTCTGCTAAATTCTTCCGGGATATTGGACTTTTTTACGAACAAGCGCTGGTTGTCCTGCACTTCTGTTTTAAGTAGCTTGTGTTCTTCAGCGTATGCGTAAAGTTTGTATATTTTTGACCAGATGTTATCCGGATAAGGTGAATATACCTGGTATGAAGTAAGTAGCACTCTCCCCAGGCAAGTCATGGCTCGGTGGATCAAGGTGACGAGTAGTTTTTTGTCCATAAACAAAACACTCGATTCGAGTAAATCTTCAATACAAATAATGTAGCCAATGGCGAGCTGAGTGTAGATTTCTCGGGTTGCGGCAGCAATTTTCTGGTTCTTTTTAGGTAAAGGGAAGCTTGTTCCAACAAAGTGTTTACGCATGGCAGTTGTTACAAACTGTGTTGTTGGGCGTAATTCTTCCAGAAAGCGTGCGCGCTCTTTATAAGAGTATTTATGGTTATTAGTTTCAACTAAAGTATGAAAAACCAATTTGGCTGTTTCGCCAACATTTGCTTTAGGGAGCTCAGCTAGCCACTTTTCCACTTTTTTAGGGCGAATGTTGAAAGCACCTTTTGGTGGTTTTGGTCGGTCTGCAACTTCAAGGCCGAGTGCTTTACTCACAATAAATCCCCATAAAATGTACGACTTGTATTAATTAACCGGTTAAATTCATTTAAGGCTTAAATAACCTGTTGAATTATGACACATTTACTTGACTGACTATAGCAATTAGGATGCCAGTTAACCCATTTGGGTGATATTTAACCAATTAGGTTAATTCATAATAGGATTTGCTTCGCTGGTTCGCCACTATTCTCGCGTACCAGGCGGGGTACCAGGTAGCCTGGCAAGCTGTTTCTCAGATGGGTTATCAGCGCTTTTGCCTGTTGATCGCTGACATAAAAGTGCTGAGTACCTTTAACTTTATCGAGCTGATGGAGGTAATAGGGGAGTACGTTATGCTCAAATAGCTGTTCGCTTAACCTGCTTAAAATATCTGCATCGTCATTGATTCCAGCAAGCAAAACACTCTGATTAAGCAGGGTAATTCCCTTTTTATTCAATAAGTTAAGTGGTCTTATCGTGTCCTTGTCCAACTCATTGGGATGATTGCAATGGATAACCATAACCACTTTGCAACGGAGTTGATGTAAGTAGTTACTTAACTCAGTATCAATCCTGTCCGGCAATATGAGTGGGTAGCGAGTATGGAAACGGATACGCTTTAAATGTGGAATTTTTTCGAGCAATTCGAGGAGTCTGAAAAGCTTGTTATTACTTAAACTGAGCGGATCGCCTCCACTCAAAATTACCTCATGGATTGAATTGTCTTTTCCAATGTATTCAATGGCTTGCCGCCAATTATTTGACGACTTGTGATCTGAGTATGGGAAATGGCGTCGGAAACAGTAACGGCAGTGAATTGCACAGGCGCTTGTCGGCATTAATAGAACCCGGCCATTGTACTTATGCAGAATACCGGGTGCAGCGGTTGCCTGAATGTCACCGACCGGATCAACACAGTAGTCCGGGTTTTCAGTTTGCTCATCGAGTAGCGGTAAGATCTGGCGCAGTAACGGATCGTGGATATTTCCTTTTTCAATGCGGCTCAGATAACTGTGGGTCACTTTGAGTGGGAATAATTTAGCTGACTGTCTGGCAGCTTCGAGCATGCTTTCAGGCAAGCAGAGACACTTAAACAATTCTTTTGGCGAACTAATCGCTTCAGCAAGTTGCTTTTGCCATGATGGAGTCTGACAGGAGGGTACAATTCGCGGTATCATAGGCTGTTTATTATATCGAATTTTAAAATTTAGCAGGATGACACATGGCTAACTATAGTACCAATGAATTTCGTGGTGGGTTGAAGATTATGATTGATGGCGACCCATGCAGCATTATTGAAAATGAATTTGTAAAACCCGGAAAAGGCCAGGCTTTTAACCGGGTGAAAATACGTAACCTGAAAACTGGGCGTGTGATTGAAAGAACTTTTAAGTCAGGTGAATCTGTTGAAGCTGCAGATGTGATGGAAACTGAAATGGAGTATTCGTATACCGATGGAAGTACCTGGACGTTTATGGATTCTGAAACATATGAGCAGGTATCTGCAGATGAAACAGCTGTTGGTGATGCGGTTAAATGGTTGGTGGAACAGGATACCTATACTATTACTACGTGGAACGGTAACCCTATCAGTGTAGCTGCACCGAACCATGTTGTTTTAACTGTAACTGAAACTGATCCCGGTGTGCGTGGTGATACTTCCGGTGGTGGCGGCAAACCAGCAACCTGTAATACCGGAGCGGTTGTGCGTGTGCCTTTATTTATTGATGAAGGTGAGAAGATAAAAGTTGATACTCGAACCAGTGAGTATGTTGGTAGGGTTAAAGATTAGTGCCAGACAAATTCTACAAAGCCACATAACTGCGTTTAAAACTGACTCAAAATACTCATTTACTGCGTGTAAACTTCGTTTTTTCGTTGGTTTCAGCCTTGTTCTTTGGCTTTGTATAATCCGTAGGAGCAGCATACAGAACCTGCGAAAACACATAAATAATGATCTGGATTAATCATTGTGAGCAAATGGCATCCCAATGCGACACTTGAAATTATAAATTTACGGGCTGAGTTGCTCAATAAAGCCCGTCAATTTTTTCAGTCTAACAATTACCTCGAAGTTGAAACTCCTTTTTTGTCCAGGTCAACTACACCTGATCCAAATATTGAAAGTTTCATTACAGAGTTTAATCAAGTTCAATATTATCTGCACACCTCACCAGAATTCCCGATGAAGCGACTACTGGCATCGGGTAGTGGTGCGATCTATCAGATCTGTAAAGTGTTTCGTCAAGGTGAGTTAGGAAAAAACCACAACCCAGAATTTACAATGATTGAATGGTACCAACCGCAGTTGGACTATCATGGTTTGATGCAACAGCTTGATAAGCTGGTAAGAGTATTGTTACAGGATAAAATCGCACTTAAAGAAACAGTTTTATATTCATATCGACAGGTTTTTAAAGACTATCTTGCCCTAGATCCTTTCGTTGATGAAAAAGAGCAATTGTTAGCTATTATTCAACAAAACAATATTCAATTATACGGTAATGGGGCTGACTTAACTAAAGATGCGTTGCTTGATTTGCTAATGACACATCTTATACAACCTCGCTTGCCAGAAGCTTGCCCAGTTTTTATTTACGATTATCCTGCAAGCCAGGCAGCACTTGCCAATATACGTAAAGACAATGTTGCAGTAGCTGAGCGTTTTGAGCTTTTTATCAATAGTATGGAGCTTGCTAATGGCTATCAGGAATTACTGGATGCAGATGAGCAGCAACGTCGTTTTGAAAGTGAAAATAAAATTCGCAGTCAGTCAGGGCAACAGCAAATACCTATAGACAAAAATTTAATTGCTGCCCTAAATGCAGGAATGCCGATGACCGCAGGAGTGGCGCTTGGTTTTGATCGATTAATAATGCTTGCAGCAGGGGTTGATTCTATATCTGACATATTGGCTTTTGATATTGATGGGGCCTAGAAATTAGTTATTTTGTTTGATGATTTCTCCAATCTTTTCACCAAATTGTACTTTTTTGCCAAACATAATATTTTCTTCCCACTGAATACTGTTTTCAGGGAATAAAAGGATCACAGTTGATCCCATATTGAACCGACCCATTTCATCTGCACGATCCAGGTTAATGGGCTCCTGTGTATCGTAACTCCACTGACGCAGGTTTTTCCCTGCTGGTGGGGTAACGGTACCAGCCCAAACAGTTTCCATGCTTGATACAAAAATGGCGCCAACCAGAATCATTGCCATGGGGCCAGCATCAGTAGAAAACCCGGCAACTACACGCTCATTACGTGCAAACAAGTTTGACACACTTCGGGTGGTTGATGGGCTTACGCTAAACAGCCGCCCTGGTACATGTACCATTTCGCGTAACCGCCCGCCTAATGGCATATGGATACGATGATAATCTCTTGGTGATAAATAGATTGTGGCAAAAAAGCCATTGTTATAAAAATGTGCACGCTCAGGTGAACCGCCGACTAAACTCTCAAGCGAGTAGGTTTTACCTTTAGCCTGAAAGATCTGGTTTTCATTAATGCGTCCCACTTCACTTATAACGCCATCCACAGGGGAAATAATAGTATGAGCGCCTTCTGCAATGGGCCTTACTTCTGGCTTGAGTGGGCGGGTAAAAAACTCATTAAAGCATTTAAAATCCTGAGGGTTTTCATCAATCGCCTGACTCATATCAACGTTATAGATTGATATAAATTTGCTGATAAAAAAGTTTTTAAACCATTTTGTTTCAATGCGAGTAATTTTATACATCAAGCCTGAAAGAAAGTGGTGTGGTAATACAGTTTGTAGCAGCGAAAATAATCTGTCTTTTATTGTTGTTGGCTGTGCGTTTAAAGTCATATTAATCTAATGGTGGTGATGGTGATGTTTATGCGAGTCAGTCAGGTCAACTTTTTGCACAGATGAACTGATTGTTGTGAGCTCACCGGAAGCAAGTTTAAAAGTAAGCTCAATTTTATCTCCATGCTTTAATGGTTTAACAGGCTTTATTAACATGATGTGCAAGCCACCTGTTTCAAGTTTAACGGTTGCTCTGGGCTTAATTTTTAAGCTCTGCATTTGTTCCATTTTCATCATGCCATCAGACATGCTCATGTTATGAATTTCAACACGCTTGAACTGAGGACTGCTAATCTGTTTAATTGTTTTTGCTTTGTTGCTGCTATTCGTAATATCCATGTAAGCAACCATTACTGCAGCAACTGGCGGGGCTTCGGGCACAGTTATTTTTTTAAACGAGAGGCTATGTTTATCTGCTGCAATAGTGATGCTGGATAAGGCGATTAATAATAAGTAAGAGGTTAGTTTTTTCATTAAATGTTCTCAACAAACTTTTTAATTTCAATAAAGTCTTTAACAATAGACTGTGGGGTTAAGGGCGGAGAAAAAACTGCGCGCATATTACCTTGTGGATCGATCAATATAATTTGCCCGCTATGGCTTACATTATAATCGCCGTTCTCATTTGGGTCATCAAAGCCATATAAAATGCCAAGTTGCCGGGTCAAAATATCTATTTGATTAGCAACGCCGGTGACGCCGATAAATGCAGGGTTGTAATACTGGGTATAGCGTTTAAGCAGTTCTGGTTTATCACGATCAGGATCAACTGAAACAAAAATCATTTGCAGGTTTTTTTTGTTGTTTGTTAATTCAGGCGAGTCCCAGACTTTTTTCATGACCTGCATAGCGAGTGGGCAGACATCCGGACAGTGGGTGAAACCAAAAAACAGAAAACTCCAGTTGTTTTTCAGGCGTTTTAAATCAAAAACATTTTTGTCGTGATCAATCAAACTAAAGTCAGTCAGGGGTTTTGCTTTATCCAGCAAAGTTGCTTCCAGATTTTTAGGTACCGGAGCAGGTTTTTGTAACAATTGCTGGCTTGCCCACAGGCCAACAGCAAGGCTGAGTAAGGCCACCACAATAATGGGCGTAAGGCTGGATTTATTTTTGTTGCTATCTGTCGACATGGTTCACTTAATTCTTCGTTAGTAAAAGGGGTTAAAAATTTTTGCTTATTCTATATGGAATAACCGTGTGTGGGTACTCGATTTACCTAAATCAGTAAAGATGACACCGGTGTAGGAGATAGGTTGCAAGCTAAAAATATCAAAAGAGGTTTGCAATCTTTGGAGCATCAGGCTATGGTTATACAAAACCTCAAGGATTACTTCAATGTCTACAATTAACATGCTGATTCCTAAGAATAATTTAGGGGAGACTATAACCGGACAATCACTTCAGAAGACTGGCCATGCTATTTGGGAACAGTCTTTTGATACGCTGGATTTTGTCGAACAATCACTGGTAGATATTCCACTAATGGGGTGGGTTGCAGCAGGGGAGCCAATTGATGCCTGTAATGATGATCAAATGGTTTCCGTACCATCCAATATGGTTAAGCGTAACTGTTATGCTTTGCGGGTTCGTGGTAATTCAATGATTGATGACAACATTCAGGATGGAGATGTGGTTGTTATCGAAAAACGTGAGTCAGCGGTTAATGGTGAAACCGTTGTTGCGATGATCAACTTTGAGCAAGTGACATTAAAAAAGCTTTACATCGAGTCAGATGGTATTCGCCTGCAGCCAGCCAATCCTGATATGGCGCCAATTTACCTTCGCAACGAACATGTGCAAATCCTCGGTATTGTTACCGGCGTTATTCGTTCTACTGATTAGTTTTCGATCTTAACCTAAGGTGTTTCGATCGGTGTGTTTGGGTCATTGCCCCATTCAGACCAGGAGCCTGGGTAGCCTTTAATATTTTCATAGCCTAAACTTTTTAGCACTATATATGTGTGTGATGAACGGTGATGCGTTTGGCAATGTGTCACAATGGTTTTGTCTTTAGTGACAGCTTTATTGAGCAAAATTTTCTCCATCTCATCGACAGGTTTTAAGCATAAGTGATTTTCAGTGTCGATTAAATCCATCCAGTTCATATTCACTGCATTTGGTATATGTCCACCACGGGCTGCAAAGACTTTAGTCGCGCTGTATTCCATTGGGCTGCGGCAATCCAGAATGAGTGTGTCGGTGTCATTAAGTGAATCGAGGATATACTGTTTATCTGCAACTGGTGCCATGTTCATTGTGCCCGTAAAAATTGCAGGCGTTGGCCACACAATATCCTGACTTAAAGGGTATTGGCTGTGTGCCCAGGTTTGTAAACCACCATTTAAGAGTGAATAGTTCTGGTGTCCAAGTGTGTCGAGCGTCCAGAGTAAGCGGCAAGCACGGCCGCCGCCTTCATCATCGTAAGCGACGATGTGTGTATTTTCCGTTATGCCAAAAGCAGATAGCACCCGGTTAAGTTGTTCTAAATCAGGCAACAGTCCCATGACAGGGTTTTGTGATTTTATAATCCAGCTGTAGTCCAGAAAAATAGCACCGGGGATATGATGTTCTAAATAAGTGGCTGGTTGAGATAAATCAATAATAACTATGTTGCTATTATCCAGTTGCTCTTTTAATTGTACAGCTTCTGTAATAAGAGGGAGTTCAGCCATGTTGAATCCTTAAATTAAAATTAATTATGTAAGTTTAATGTGTATGATGGTCGAGTTATACATCAATTCTGTTATTATTTTTCAGACGAGTAGCCATTGAAATTACAAGGATAATGGCAATTTCAATCACGAATGTCTTAGTGTAATACTCAGAAATCATGTATATTGCAGGACAAAATTTTTGACGAACTAATTAAATATTTATGGGTGCAAAATGACTATTTCATCTTTTAGACCAACACCACGTACGTTAATGGGCCCGGGTCCATCTGATGTTTCTCCTCGAGTATTAGAAGCTTTAGCCAAGCCAACTATTGGTCATCTCGATCCTGAATTTGTTTCAATGATGGATGATATGAAGAAGCTACTACAATATGCTTTCATGACAAAAAATGAATTAACTTTTCCAGTTTCGGCTCCAGGGTCAGCAGGCATGGAAACTTGCTTTGTAAACCTTGTTGAACCAGGTGATAAAGTTATTGTTTGTCAAAACGGTGTTTTTGGCGGCCGCATGAAAGAGAACGTAATACGTTGTGGCGGTACTGCAGTCATGGTTGAAGACGAATGGGGTAAAGCAATTGATGTTGCAAAAGTTGAGCAGGCTTTAAAAGATAACCCTGATGCAAAAATTCTTGCTTTTGTTCATGCAGAAACATCAACCGGAGCACAATCTGATGCTAGAGCATTAACTGCACTTGCGCACGCTCATGACTGCATCGTGATTGTTGATGCGGTAACGTCATTAGGCGGAACGGAATTAAGAGTAGACGACTGGGGAATTGACGCTATTTATTCAGGCACACAGAAATGTCTTTCAGCGCCTCCTGGTTTATCCCCAGTTAGTTTTAGTGATCGTGCTGCAGAAATTATTAAAAATCGTAAAACACCGGTTCAAAGCTGGTTTTTAGATATGAGTCTGGTAATGGGGTACTGGGGAGCGGGTGCTAAACGTGCTTATCATCATACGGCACCAATTAATAATCTGTATGGTTTACATGAAGCCCTGGTAATTTTAAAAGAAGAAGGCCTGGAAAATTCCTGGGCTCGTCATGCTCAAATGCATCAGGCATTACGTGCAGGCCTTGAAGCGATGGGTTTAAGCTTTATTGTTGATGAAGCTGATCGTTTACCACAGTTAAATGCAGTGACTATTCCTGAAGGTGTAGACGATGCTGAGGTGCGTTCTCGTCTGTTAAAGGATTACAACCTTGAAATTGGAGCAGGCTTAGGTGCTTTAGCTGGCAAAGTTTGGCGTATTGGCTTAATGGGTTATGCCTGCAGATCTGAAAATGTTGAGTTCTGCTTGAATGCGCTTGACGAAGTCTTAACGGACATGGGTGCAAAAATAAACAGTGGTGTTGCTGTTGCAGCAGCTAAAGGAAAGCTGGCAGCTTAAACAAAAACAAAATCACTGCTAAGAAAGCCGGTGTAGAGATACGCCGGCTTTTTTATATAAAGCGAAAAAAGCCAGCAAAGAAAAGTAGCAATAACGCTCCGGCAATAATAAATGCAATCTTAGCATTTGGGTTATTGTTTTGTTTTAGAGCAAAGCCGACCCAGGTGCTAATGGCAACTAGAATCAGTATTAAGATAACAGAGCGCATAATGGCCTTTGGTTATAGTGAAGTTATTGGAGAAGTTTTACCAGTAAAATAAAAGCAAGACAAGCGATCATTGTGGTTCCTGAAAATCGACAGATTTGTTCATATCCCTCAGCACGGCGCCTGCACTCTTTGAACACTTCGTTGCGGCAAACAGGGTTTGACTCTGATGTATCAATCAGGTGTTGAAGTTGAGTTTTACTCATTTGAGCCAGTATATTACTGGCTACAGATTGTTTTTGGTTTGGTAGCATTTAAATTATTTCATCCTTGATATAAATTCAGGCTATTTTATAGTATTCAACGAGTGGAAGTTTTGAACGGGTAGACAGTTAACTACCTGATTTCATTGTTAAATTGTAAATGTGACACGTTTTTGAAAAAGTTTTGTTCATCCCTTGAAAGCACATGGTTGTCACCCCATTTAAAAGGATACAATTTATAGATGTTGCTTAAGCAATACAAAATGCATTCAGTTAGGAGTAACCAATGACCGTGGATACACAAAAAGAAACGCTTAGTTTTCAAACCGAAGTAAAACAATTATTGAATTTAATGATTCATTCCCTGTATTCCAACAAGGAAATTTTCGTTCGAGAACTAATTTCAAATGCGTCAGATGCTTGTGATAAATTACGTTTTGAAGCTTTAAAAGATGATGCATTGTTTGAAGGTGACAGTGATTTAAAACTACTGATCGATATTGATAAAGAAGCAAAAACCATAACCATTGAAGATAATGGCATTGGTATGAACCGACAGGAAGTTATCGACAATATCGGGACGATTGCTAATTCAGGTACAAAAAAGTTTCTTGATTCACTTTCTGGTGACCAATCAAAGGATGCTCAGCTAATCGGTCAATTTGGTGTTGGCTTTTATTCTTCATTTATTGTTGCTGATAAAGTGACTGTAGAAACACGACGTGCAGGTAATACTGCAGATCATGGTGTACGTTGGGAATCAACGGGTGAAGGTGAGTTTAGTCTTGAGAATATTGAAAAGACTAACCGTGGTACCAAAATTATTCTTCATATTCGCGAAGATGAAGCGGAGTTTCTGGAAGACATGCGCTTGCGTACCGTTGTAAATCGTTATTCAGATCACATTGCTATGCCTATATCTATGTATAAGCTGGATGATAAGGGCGAAAAGACCGATGAGCTTGAAGCTGTGAACAAAGCGTCGGCATTATGGAAACGTAGTAAGTCAGATATTTCAGATGAAGAGTATTCAGAATTTTATAAAAGTGTAGCCTATGATTTTGAAGATCCGTTGCACTGGATTCATAATCAGGTAGAAGGTACACAATCCTATACAACCTTGCTTTATATTCCCAAGCGTGCTCCATTTGATTTATATGAGCGTGATAAACAACATGGTGTAAAACTGTATGTGAAGCGTGTTTTTATTATGGATGATGCTGAACAGTTGATGCCAACGTATTTACGTTTTGTAAAAGGTGTTGTTGATTCAGATGACTTACCTTTAAACGTGTCTCGCGAAATCTTACAAAAGAACAAGCAGATTGATGCCATTAAAACTGGCTCAGTTAAGAAAATTCTTACAGCATTAAGTAAAATTGCAACAGATGATGTAGAAAAATATGTGAGCTTCTGGGGTGAGTTTGGTAATGTTTTAAAAGAAGGCATGGCTGAAGATTTTGCGAATAAAGATAAAATTGCAAAATTACTTCGCTTTGCATCCAGCAATAATGATTCGGATGTACAGAATGTGTCACTGGATGATTACCTTGGTCGCATGAAGGAAGGTCAGGATAAAATTTATTACATTACTGCAGAGAGTTATACAGCAGCTAAAAATAGTCCACATCTTGAGTTCTTTAGAAAAAAAGGCATTGAAGTTTTATTAATGTTTGACAGAGTTGATGAATGGATGATGTCTTACTTTAATGAATATGAAGGTAAAAAGCTTGTTTCTGTTGCCAAAGGTGAGCTCGATTTAGGTGAACTTGAAGATAAAGAAGACAAGAAAAAAGCTAAAGAGGTTGAAAAAGAATTTAAAGATCTGGTTAGTAAAATGAAAGATGCACTGGAAGGCAAAGTAAAAGAAGTTCGTGTATCACACCGTTTAACTGAATCACCTGCCTGCCTGGTAGTAGAAGAACAGGATATGGCAGTGAGCATGCAGAAAATTCTTCAGCAGGCGGGGCATACAGTACCTACTGTTGAGCCAATTTTAGAAATCAACCCGGACCATCCGTTGGTGAAAATGCTTGAAGACGATTCTAAATCAGACCAGTTTAATGATTTAACTTTAACTTTGTTTGAACAGTCCATGTTAAGTGAAGGTGGGCAGCTTGAAGATCCTTCAGGCTTTGTTGCCAGAATGAACAGATTGTTGGTTCAAACTGTTAGCTAAATCGTACTGGTAGAGTGATAAAAAACGGCCCTTAAAGGCCGTTTTTTTTTGCGCGAAAGTTAAAAGCTATCCCGAAATTCTAAGTATGTTACGACCATTTGCATGAAATTGGTCAGTTTCTCCGGTCTGTTTATTCTAAATTGGCTAACTTTTTGATTTATTTGATGAATTACTTACTTAAAAAGCTAAACAAAGTACAGGTTATGTCGATATAAACAGAAGTTGAATGGTGTCCGTTCCTTGGACATATTTTATACCTGATTACTAGTTAAAGGTGTGATTTTGAAAAAAGCTACTTATCTGTTAATTATTTTGCTGTCTTCAACCTTATGGAGTCTTGAATCTGTTTCGGCTGCGAGCAAGCCTGGTGCAGAGGATTCACTTGTTGTGGGTATTTTCCCTCGTCGCAATGCAAAAGTAACGGTAAAAATGTTCACCCCGCTTGCAAATTATTTATCAGCACAAACGGGTAAAAATATCAGGTTGGCAACAGCTAAAAATTTTCCAACATTCTGGAAAAATGTCATGAAAAACAAATATGACATTGTTCATTACAATCAACTACATTATATCGAATCAAATGCCAAACTGGGTTATCAAGTTATTGCAAAAAATGAGGAGTTTGGTGCAGGAACAATTCGCGGTGGTTTAGCTGTACGTAAAGACAGTGGTGTTAATTCAGTTAAAGATCTCAGAGGTGCAACCATATTATTTGGTGGGGGAAAGAAAGCATTTATTTCATATGTGGTAAATTCTGTTACTTTGCATCGGGCCGGTTTAGGAAAGTATGGTTATGTTACAAAATTCGCAAAGAACCCACCGAATGCAACGATTGCAACGTTTATCAAGCAGGCGGATGCTGCTGGTATTGGTGATGTTGGATTAAAAATTCCTATTCTTAAGAAGAAAGGTGTAAAAGTTTCTGAACTTAAATTAGTTGGGGTTAGCAAGCCCTATCCACACTTGCCCTGGGCTGTTACTAAGTCTATGGATTCGAAGCAACGTCAATTAATACAAAATGCAATGCTTAGCCTTAATGGATCTTCTGAAGGTAGAAAAATACTTAAACGTGCTGGCTTAACGGGATTAAAAAAAGCAACTGATAAAGATTACGATAGCACGCGTGAAATCATTGATGAATTTAAAATGATTAATAAAAACTAATTTATTTAAGACACTGAAGTGAAACTTAAAAAATTTAGAAATTACAGTTGGCTTTTATTTTTAACATCTTTATTTTTTACAACATATAGCCAATGTATATTTGCCTACTCCCCTGAAAAATCTCTTGTTATTGGTATATTCCCCCGGAGAAACTCAGTTAAAACGATGAGTTTATTTAATCCATTAAAGTTTTATTTAGAGAAAAAGCTTAACCAAAAAGTTATTATCAAAACGTCTAAAGATTTTCCAAGTTTCTGGCGTGGGGTTGAAAAAGGTGAATATGATATTGTTCATTATAATCAGTACCATTATATGATCTCACGCAAAAATTTTGGTTATGAAGTCATAGTAAAGAATAAAGAGTTTGGTGAAGCAACTATTAGTGGCTCAATTATTGTACGTAAGGATTCCGGTATTAATAATGTAAAAGATTTGCAGGGTAAAAAAATTATTTTTGGTGGCGGACCCAAAGCAATGCAAAGCTATATTTATGCAAAATATCTGTTAGAGGAAAACGGTCTGGGGGCTTATGATTATGTAAGCTTATTTGCTAAGAATCCTCCTAATGCAATTATTGGAACCTACTTAAAACAAGCAAGTGCTGCCGGGAGTGGTGATAAGGTACTGCGATTAGGTGTCGTTAAGAATATGATCGATACTTCGGAACTTAAAATTTTAGTCAAAGGCGAACAGCTTGCTCATTTGCCCTGGGCTGTACATAAAAAACTTCCAGATGAATTAAAAAATACAATTCAGTCTTTACTGGCAAATCTCAAGAACTCGGAAGTAGGGCGAGATATTCTAAAATCAGCCAGGCTGGATTCACTAGAAATTGCGACCGATGATGAATATAACCCACATCGGAGAATCGTAAAAAAAGTTTTGGGTGAGAGCTACTAAAAAGAGCACTGGCACTCCAGGCTGTGTTTAACATAAAAATATCAGGTAAAACAGTTAGTTATATATACGGCTTGTAAAATGTGATGCTGTTCAAATAATTATAAAATCCCAGTAATTTGGTGTAATATTCGCTTAGTAATTTATTATTTTTAGCTGGATGCTACTGTTGAGATAATAAGGTAATGGGGATTATTCAGGGAGAACATAACATGATTACAGAAAAACGTAAGCACAGAAGAATACCATTTGGCAGGCCTGTTAGCGTAACCAATTTTTCAGGTGAGAAATTGACTATGAAAGCGATGGATTTTTCTCTTGATGGTATTTGTTTTTCGTCTGAGCAACCTAAAACAGTGGGTGATATTTTAACGGTTACCATGAATATAGCCCCAAAAGGTAAAGTAAAAGTTATCCAGGCGAAGGGTGAGATTGTCTATCGTTATTACAGTGATAATGAATACCTTATGGGAATGCGTTTTTACCAGGATAGTTAATTTTATTTAAGTCGTTTTGATAGTGAGTGTTACCTTAAGCATGAGTACCCAGGAAGTTATAGAATCAAAGCTAGCAAATGGCATCAATGCCCTGCATATGGACGTGGTTAACGAAAGCAGTAATCATAATGTTCCCGAAGGTTCTGAATCTCATTTTAAAGTAGTACTTGTCTCTGATGACTTTGAAGGGAAAGCTTTGCTTGCTCGTCATCGCTTAGTTAATAAAATTCTGGAAGAAGAACTTCAGGGTAAGATTCACGCACTTGCTTTACACACCTACACAGAGTCAGAGTGGCAGGATGCTTTCGGTACAGCACCGATGTCTCCACCATGTTTAGGTGGAGGTAAATAAGCTTATAGCGAAATGATTTGTCCTAAATGTCGCTATAAAAGAAAACCAATAGAAGCAGCTCCGGACTGGCAATGTCCTTCTTGCGGTGTTGCTTATAGCAAAGCAACTTCTTCAACTGTAAACAAGCAAGCAAAAATTACCGTTACAAATCAGTATGGTAAAACTTCGCTTACTCAGCGCTTGTTAAATATTAGTATCCTGCTCAGTTTATTACTTTATTTTTTAGCAATATGGCAAAAGGATTCATTGCCGCAGCATTCAGATATTCTTAAATCGAGTTATCAGGATCCACTTCAAAGTAAAACCAGAAAACGTCCATTTTCATTTTTCTATCGCGGTGAAACTTATGATATCCAGCCAGTAGCTAAATATGAGCTGTGGGGACTGGTTGTGACGAAGAATAATATTAATAGTTGGGCTGATATAATGCATACCGATGCATCGGTTGATATTAAAGATATTTGTGTAATTTGGGGGGAGAATGTTGCTAACAGCGATTATAAGAAAGTGAAATTTAGCAGTGGCGATTTTACCTGCTATTTTCAATACCCACATATGACTGTATTCAATCATAACAAAATCTCAAACAATCACTTGTTATCGGATGATGCGGTTGTACGTCATGCTATTCGTCAGGTAAAGATAGGTGACCAAGTGCACGTTAAAGGGATGTTAGTGAATTATTCGCCACGTAGTAACCCTGAGTGGCGTCGTGTATCAAGTACGGTTAGAACAGATACCGGCAACGGAGCTTGTGAGGTTCTGTTTGTAAATCAATTTGATATATTGCGCTCAAAAAACGGTGGTTGGTATACACTGGCTTCAATCAGTAAATGGTTGTTTCTGATTTTATTGGTAGTGAAAATCACATTAATCATCATGCCAAACAAGCCGGCTGCAAAATAGTAATTTGCTAGCTTAGATTCCTGAATACAACGCTAAGCCAGTGTTGAGCGGGCTTTTTTGCCTGCGCATTTAAGTGCATCAGGCAGCCTATGTTCGATGTTGCAATAAATTCAGGTTGTTGATCTTCCAAATTAGTTATTTTGTTATTCAGAAGCTGTTTCGAAATTTTAGGATGGAATACTGAATAACTGCCGGCTGAACCACAGCACAAATGTGCATCTTTAATTGTATTTAGCTGATAACCCAGTTTAGTCAGAAAGGTTTCTACCTTAGTATGTACCCCTAACCCATGTTGTAGTGTGCAGGGAGCATGGAATGAAAGTGTTGTAGTTTTCGATTGCCGTAAATTTTCAACTTCGTTTTCCAGTAACTCTATCGGATCTTTTGCCAGTTTAGATACTTGTTCAGCTTTTGACTTATATTGTTCATCATATTGCATTAATTTTTTATATTCTTTTAGTGTGACGCCACAACCAGACGAAGACATGATGATTGCTTCAATGCCATCACTGATATAATCTTGCCAGCTGTCAATATTATATTTGATGGTTGCATTGGTTTTTTCTTCAGCAGACATATGATGTGGTAAGGCACTACAGCAGCCACTGAGAGGTATTGCCTGTATGCCACATCGATCGAGCAAGTACGCGAGATGTAAATCAATATCAGGTGAAAAAGTATTTTGTACGCAGCCAGTCAGGACGATGACTTTTCTCGTGTGTTCAGTGACAGGCCATTTTAGACTGGCTTTACTCGCCGATACTTTTGATTTTATAGCTTTAGGTAACAAAGGCGTAACAGGTTGAATACTTCTAATAATAGTTCGAAATAGCTTCTTGCTTAGTAATAACGATAACAGCACTTTTCGGAATGATTTTGATACAAGTGAACGCTTGATTTGTTTTTCGGCAAAATGTCTTCCAATATCAAGTAAACGTGAATATTGCACACCCGATGGGCAGGTGGTTTCACAACTACGACAGCTAAGGCAACGATCTAAATGTACCAGCGTTTGTTTTCCTGGTGTATTACCTTCAAGCATTTGTTTAATTAAATAAATACGACCGCGTGGGCTATCAAGCTCGTCAGAAAACAATTGATATGTCGGACAGGTAGCAGTACAAAAACCACAGTGCACGCAGCTACGAAGTATTTTATCGGCTTCTTCAGTCAATTCGGGCGAAAGTAGATTTTTAACAATATTAGTTTGCATGCTGTTATCAGAAAGAATACATTTTGTTTCGGTTTAAAATATTTTCGGGATCAAAAGATTTCTTTATATTCCTGTGTATCCTGAATAAAGGTTCGGTTAATGGATGAAATAATTCTTGTGAATTATTGCCATTCTTGTAGAGAATGGCGTGCCCACCGTGTTGTTCAATGTTGTGTCGTAAGATATTTTCCGGTGTGTTTGTTTTAACCCAGTGTAATGCGCCGTGCCATTCAGTTAATATACCGGTGCTTTTATCTGTGTCGATATTTAATATTGCATCAGGTTTAACAGATAACCTCCAAATTACTTTTTCAGTATTGAAGAATTCATGTGTTTGCTCTTTTATGGAGTGCCAGAAAATCTGACTGTTTTCTAACTCTTCGCCACCCAGTATTTTTGTTGTTGCTTGTACCGCTTTAGCATTACCAGCAAGTCTTAAAGTGAGTGTCCCATTGTAATAACAACTTGCTGTAATGGGGTAAGGTTTTGCATTCCACTGAGTTAATTTGTTACTGGCGTCTTCTC
>Ga0316207_10001475_pt1 | contig 28761 bp, 26 predicted proteins | sample 6weekpyrite_MG_FD_204943 | JGI IMG/M metagenome (GOLD analysis project Ga0316207, IMG submission 204943) | Microbial mat bacterial communities from mineral coupon in-situ incubated in ocean water Damariscotta River, Maine, United States -... | ecosystem: Environmental > Aquatic > Marine >...
TTACCAGTGCTGAATTGAGTAAACAATATTTGATTTCACAACTATCCCATTTGGAACACGAAGTGTTTTTTATGATCTTTTTGGATAACCGACATCGGGTATTAACATCTGAAATACTGTTTAACGGTACCATAGATGGTGCGAGTATTTATCCAAGGGAATGTGTTAAGCGGGCTTTGGCCTTAAACGCAGCAGCGTGTATTATCAGTCACAATCATCCCAGTGGGGATTGTTCTCCTTCAGGGTCAGACAAAGCCATTACTAATAAACTTAAAGATGCCATGTCGCTGGTAGAAATTCGAATTTTAGATCACATTGTAGTGGCGGGTATTGAAACCTATTCGTTTGCGGAACACGGGCTGATATAGCCTGTGTTTTTTTGCAACCATATTAATATGTGTTCGTTGATGTGTTTTTGCGATAGCACTGACAATTGCTTGTTGTTATCCACAAATCCTGTGGATAAGTGGGTGGATAATCCTGGTGTAACTCACTTATGTCTTGGATTATTCTGAGAGTTTTCGAAGTGAGATAAATGCCATCACAAATGAATGATTGATCAATTTTATATATTTATGTATTTAATTCTTTCTTTGTTTGTTTATTAGTTTATTTTTGTATTGTTGTATTTTTGGTTTTTTTAAGTTAGATCAACTAAGGCGTAGCTGAGTGATTATTACGCCTTAGTTGAAATCAAGGTTTTATTTCAGAGAGGAACTTTGTCTCTCCGTAATCTGAGCGGTCTGAGCCGATGGCGTAACCTTATGTTGATTATTCATCATGGCGAGCTCTTTCTCCGCCAAGACCAATGTCTCTTCAATCGCCTGCTCAGCCACCTTCAAGACATCCAGTTTCAGGTGCGGTGCAATCTTCTCCAGCTCATTTTGTGTGGCCTCATATTTTGATTCTAAATCCCCATCAATTTTGATTGACCATGTTCTGTTTTGACTTTCATTTACGACAAATACCGACTTCCGTTTCGTTGCCATAGGGTTTCCTTTTTGTGTTCAAATTACATCGAATTTATTTCAAATATTTCTCAATTTTTTCCAAAATGTTTCCAAATCTTTTTCAATTTCTTTCCAAATGTATTTCCAATATTGGAATATAAACGCCACGGATTAATCACAAAGAGTCATCCTGATTCAGAATGTTTAATCGTATTCTGTTAACTGTAATTCATTCCTGGATTATTTTCAAAAATGAAATTATTTGCTCTCGCTATTCCAGCTATCGCTTTTTTGACGCTGGTTCTTCAATTCCAAATATTGTGACGAGATTAAAATATAAAAATCACTATCCCCCATTTCGCGTTGCTCAACGGGTACCCTAATAAGAACACACACCCGACGCAACTACGTTGCAGGTGGTATCTCTTTATTTTTAATAAATAAAAACGTATACGCCCAAGTCAGTCACATGTGTCATCATTTGTATGACAAGTACTTAACTGTCTGATTATACAGTTGTATACAGTATTACATTTGTATGTGGTGTATTTTTAGAGAGGGAAAAAATAGAATTTGAATTAGTAATAATTCCCGTGTATTATTGTTTTCGACAATTTACATTTTCGTAATTATCCAATCTTATATTCAAACGAAAAGGGGGCAAGGATGCTCGTTTCAATTCGAATATCAGATGAGATTTATAAGTCCGTAAAACGAATGGCAGCTGACAGGAAAGTCACGCCATCCGAGATGTGGCGTATTCTCATCGTCCGTGGTATTAGTTTACAAGATACACCTCACACCAAGATTATGGTTGAATCACTTTGTTTAAACCGGCGCATTGCAGCGCAGTTTGATATGGCGCTGTTGAGTCAAGCAAGAGCTGATGCCAAGACAATAATGGAGGTGATTGACTCTCAATATTTGAACCCAATGGGTGACGCCGCTGACAAAACGGGTGACATAAAATGAGTTTCTTTCGTACCAGTTCCATCAGTGATTTTACCCGTGGTGGCCAAACAACCTTGCATTATTTGCGCATGATAGGCCAGGTGTTTGGGGAATTTGGTGGCTTTATTCTGCTGTGTTTTTTCCTTTTTGTGGCCGGATTTTATCTCTTTAACACCAGCTATTTTGAGAAAGTTGCACTCCTTAAATGGGGTATGGCGTGGGTATCGGTGCACGCTTTTGACCCCAATTCCGTCCTGAGTTTTACCCTGGAAAGTGGCAAAGTATTACAGATAAAAGCCCACCTTTTGTTAGCTGATCCCTATATTCAGTCCCTGGTTTTTGACAATCGACGGGTAGTTATCAAGGCAATATTGTTAGGATTCGGGGTTATTATTGGTTTGTTTTATCTTGTAATTGTCTTCATTTACAAGACCGGTAGTGGCTTACGAGAGGAAGATTTATTGCGAGGCAATCGGGTTGTTGATGCCTCTGGTTTACGCAAATGTTTACGCAAAACAGGTCGTCTCAGTGACCTGACATTGGCGAATATTCCTATCGTAAAAGACAGTGAAACCTCCCATATTTTAATTACCGGTTCCCCCGGTTCCGGTAAATCCATTGCCATTAAATCTTTACTGGAACAAATACGAAAACGCGGTGACAGGGCGATTGTTTATAGTACCGCCGGGGAGTTTATTGAGTCTTTTTACGAGGCAGAAAACGATGTCATTTTGAATCCATTGGATGCCAGATGTCCCGCCTGGAACATCTGGCAAGAGGGTAGAATACCCCCGGATTTTGATACCATTGCAGCGAGTTTGATACAAGAAAAAGCTGGTTCGGGATCATCCACCGGTGATCCATTTTGGGTATTAGCGGCCCGAACCTTATTCTCAACCGTGGCTATGAAAATGTCACAACGACAAGATTATTCCACCAAACGATTATTAAAAGACTTACTCACCATTGATCTGACTGAAGCGGCAGAGTTGGTCAAAGGCACCGAAGGCGCGGCGTTATTGGCGGAAGGTGCGGAGAAAACTGCGCTCAGTGTGCGAGCCACATTGGCGGCGTATATTCGTTGTTTGAAGTTTTTAAACGAGGAAAGTGGTCAAGAAAATATGATTAACGGTGAGCCTTTTTCAATCCGCAATTGGGTAGAAGAAGATAAGGGAAATGGCTGGATATTTATCGCCTCTCGACCGGATCAAGAGGATACCTTAAAGCCATTAATCACCCTGTGGTTGGACATTGCAACCTCTGCCATATTGTCATTGCCCACCAATGTGGATCGTCGAATTTGGATTATTATTGATGAATTACCCTCCTTAAATCGACTGCCATCGTTGGAAAAACTGCTGGCACAAAGCCGCAAATACGGCGGTTGTGGAGTACTGGGATTTCAATCCTATGCTCAATTGTCATCGATTTATGGGGTAAAAGGTGCGGAAACTATCGCGGGTTTATGCAGTACTTGGATGTGCTATCGATCCAACGAACCGGGTACCGCAGAGTGGGTTGCCAAGTCCATGGGATCCGGTGAATACCTGGAAGCCAGAGAAGCGTTGTCCTATGGTGCCAATACCATTCGAGACGGTGTTAATCTCAATATGGAACGTAATACTCGCCCCTTAGTGATGCCCACTGAGTTAATGAATTTGCCTAACTTAACCGGTTACATTCGTCTATTGGGGGATTATCCAATTGCCAAATTCAGTCTGAAATACAAACCTTATCCCACGGTGGCGGAGGCGTTTATGGCAACGGATTTGTCACAATCGGTTTGGGATTTTAATGCAAGTGATGCGAGTGAAACGGTTTTTGATGACAAATTCGATGACAAAAATGATGTTGGTGAAAAAGAAAATGACGGTGATGAAAAGGTAATTGTTGAAAAAACAAGTGACGAAAAAAAGAAGGGAAATGGAAAAAATGAGAGCGATTGTGGCGCAGAATTGATGCCACCAGAGAACAACAAAGTGGGGCAGACAAACGCAAAAACAACTCAGTGTGAAATTCAATTTGATCAGCTTGATTAATTTTAAACTTCGATTCTATTATGTTATCAATCAAAAAAATCACCCATTCAGGCATTGCCGCTAATTATTTTTCCAAAGATGATTACTATGCTAAGGACTCCCCTGAAGCTTTAAAAGAGAGCCGTTGGTTTGGGGATGGCGCAGAAAAACTGGGATTATCTGGGGTGGTGGAATCACAGGATTTTACGCCAATATTGGAGGGTAGATTGCCCCAAGGTGATGTGTTGGGGAGGGTTACCAAGGCTGGAAAACAACACGTTTCGGGTTGGGATTTTACCTTCTCTGCACCCAAAAGTGTTTCAATATTGTATGAATTGGGTGGGGATAATCAGGTCCGTGAAGCCCATGATAATGCTGTTAATCGGGTATTAAAACACATGCAAAAAGAACTGATGGTGACCCGATCCTATTCACCGGGCGGAGCAGTCTATGAGCAAACAAACAACCTCACCGCCGCCTTATTTACTCATCACAGTTCCCGAGATTTGGATCCCCAATTACATACCCATGCGGTGATAATGAATGCCACGCAACGAGACAATGGGGATTGGCGTAGCCTTGAAACCAAACCCTTGTTTCAAGCCAAAATGGTATTGGGTGCCTATTATCGGGCCGAGTTAGCGCAATCATTAAAAACACTGGGTTATGATATTACCCTCACACACAACGACGGTCGATTTGAAATAACCGGGGTGCCAAAGGAGTTAATCAACACTTTTTCCAGTCGCCGTTTGGCCATCGAAAAGGGATTGGAATCGTCCATTGTGAAAGATGCCAAAGCCGCAGAGCGGGTGGCATTAAACACTCGAAAACACAAATCTAACAAACAAAAATCTGAATTAAAACACGATTGGTTAGCCAAAGCGGCTCCTATATTTGATGTAAAAACCTTCGTGGAACATACGAAACAGCGACATTCACAGGACAAAAAGCGAGAAGATAAAGAGGAAAATCAAAAAAACATCGCATTAGATGCTGTTAATTATGCAGCTAAAAAACTAGCTGAAAGGGAAGCGGTATTCACAAAAGATCAATTGTTTGTGGAAGCTTTGGTGCATTCCATGGGCGATATCAATTATGAATCTATTCAATCAGCAATAACAGTATTAACCAAATTAAATAATTCTTCCCAATTAATATCGGTGGAAAAAGACAATCAACGGCGTTTTACCACTCCCGAAGCTTTATTTCTAGAGAAAGCTTCCATTGCCATTATGAAAGCGGGGCAAGGGCAAGTGAGGCCCATTTATCAACGTAAAAGCATTGAAAATAATCTGGCAAAAATCGATTTTCGGCCGGGGCAAGGGGAGGCCGCAGTGAATATTCTGTCCACATCGGATCGGATATCTGGGGTGCAAGGCTTTGCTGGTACGGGTAAAACATTCATGCTAAATCACGTGCGTGAACAAGCGGAAAACCAGAAAATGGACGTTATTGGACTGGCGCCAACCAATGTAGCGGTTAACGAATTACAGGATAGTGCGGGAATAAAAAGCCAAACCTTGGCGCGGTTTTTACTGCAGAATAAACCAATACTTGAAAGTAAAAGTGAGAGTAAAAACGAAAGAAAAAATAACAAAAAAAACGAAAATATAAACAAAAATAAAATAGAAATTAACAATAAAAATAATAAAACGGACTTTTCCAATCAACTTTGGGTGGTGGATGAAGCTTCTATGATATCCAATCGGGATATGTACGAATTGCTTAAATTATCTGAATTAACCCAAGCCAGAGTCGTATTAGTCGGGGATAAAAAACAATTACCGGCAGTGGAAGCAGGTAAACCGTTTGCCAATTTACAAGCCCATGGCATGAAAATGAGTGAAATGAAAACCATTGTCAGGCAACAAGTTAAAGAGTTATTAGGTGCAGTGTATTTGAGTATCGAAGGTAAAATTCAACAGGCCATTGAAAAAATCTCGCCCAACATTATGGAATTGCGTGATAGAGATCAACGGCTACAAGCGGTTGCAAAAACCTACCTTGATATGTCAAAAGTGCAACGGGATTCCACGCTTGTATTATCCCCAGCAAACGAAGACAGAGTGATCATCAATGAATTGATTCGGGATGGATTAAAAGGGCAGGGTGAGTTAAACGGTGAAAACAAAACCACACACATTCTCACAAAAATCGGAATGACCAATATCGAAAAAACCCGAGCCACAAATTATCAACAAGACATGGTGATTCGATTTAACAAAACGTATCAATCATTGGATGTGAAAAAAGACGATTATTTGCGAGTGGTGGAAACTGACAAATACAACAATATTGTGACGCTCGAAAACAAAACCGGTAAATCCATTCGATGGAATCCGAAAATATTGGGTGCAGGAAAACGAAACAGTGTTGGCGTGTATCAAAATGACAAACGCGAATTGTTCGCAGGTGATCATATTCGCTGGACGGAGAATGACAAAGAACGGGGTGTTTATAATGGAAATAGTGCTACGGTTGTGTTTATAAAAGGTAATATAATGGCCTATCAAAACCAAAAAGGTGGAACCCATCAGCTTAATCTATCAGATCAAAAAAACCGGCATTGGGATTATGCATACACTCGCACACTATATGGTGCACAAGGTAAAACCGCTGAACACGTGGTAATGCACGGAGAAGATTTTCGCAAAAACCTGACCAATCAAAAATCGTTTTACGTGGGCATCAGTCGAGTAAAAAATGAGTTGAAAATTTTCGTGAATGACAAAAACAAATATATTCACGCGGTTCAATCGAGAATGGGTGAAAAAACCTCTGCGTTAGAGAGTGTGAATGAAATGAAAAATCAAAAAGAACTGACAACGCCATCGTATGTTAATTTTGAAAAAAAGAAAGAATCACAGAATAATTCACATTTGATTCCTGATTTTGTAGATTATTCAAAAGATGAAGCTCAAAATAGCAAAATAAAGGAAAAACAACGAGAGACGAAAACCAATATGAAGGAAAAAGAATTGGTCCGGTAATTTTTGGGTATGCGAACGCAAAGTCTGTTGTGTTAAAAATATGTAATAACAAATAACAAGTCAAATTAAAAAGGCCACGCGACGAAACATGGCCTTATTAGTGATTGACAGCTAAATTGTACATTTGAGGGATGTACGATTAAGTTATAGTTTTTTATGTTGCGATTGTCAAATAAACCAAGCTATTGATAAATAATTTACGAATTTGAAATTCAAAATTCATCAGCAAAGTGTAAGTAAGTCATCATAAAGATAATTTGAGAAAAAATATTCTTATCTTGATTTGTATAATTCTAAACTCGATCTGACTGACACATTCGCAATGAGAATAGTATTGAATAAATGGTAATTGAAGGGGAACTAAGTCGCGTTTGCTGTCGTTTAGATTCTACGAAACAATGACCGCTAATTAGTGGATAGCTGTCGAACAGGTAGAATCGACAGAAACGAAGGAAGTTCAACGTGAAAACTTGTGTTTCCAAAAAAAGGGGGGCCAGTTCCTCCGATGTCCAGTAATTATTTTCTATGTGATCTATATGTGTAGGTATATCATCTGTTATTATCTGGCCACTGCCATATAGGTTGGTTCAACATTCCCTGTCCCACAACTTGTGTTTGGCCAAGACTTTTATTTAACTGCACTGAGTTACATTTTTCTGAGCCCTCTAGCGTAGCGATTAATCTATTTGCATGTGATACCACCCAAACTTGAGTAGTCATTGATGCACGAATAATTAGTCTCCCAAGTGCTGGAAGTAGATCAGGATGCAAACTCGTTTCCGGCTCATTTCCGGCTCATTTAGTACCATAAGTGGGGGTGGTCTGGGTGTCAGAAGAGCAGCGACCCAGAATAAATAACGCAACGTACCATCTGACAATTCTGATGCGGATAAAGGCCTCAGTAATCCATCTTGGCGCAGATTTACATTGAAGCGGCCATCTTGTTGTATTGTTTAAACTGGCTCCTGGAAATGCATCTGAAATGGCCCCGTTTAGGGCGTCTACGTCGCCAATTTCTATAATCGTTTGCAGAGCCGCCGCTAAATCCCGTCCATCATGATTTAGCACTGGTGTTCGAGTGCCTAATTGAGGTAATCGTGCTGGTGCCTCAGCGTCAGATCTAAAGTGATCGTAGAATCTCCAGCCTTTTATCTCTTCTCTCAATGCTATTATTTCGGGTGCTTTCTCAGGATTAGCGACTTGTCCGAAAATACTTTCGAAATTATTTGTATGCTGCGAAATAACTTCCCATTTGCGATTTGAGCGAATCTTTGTTACCGCTCCTGATCTATCTACTAATGAACTTGCAGGGCGGTAAGAATTTCCCGCCCAGATACATTCTCGTTTTATTTCAGGATCCAGTGCAAATGCAGTTGGTCCCAGGTTTCCGGGAGGCGGTAATCCGAGTGAAATTGAGTAACCATAGTTATCGCCAGCGAATCCCAATCGTAACCTTGCTGCTTTTTGTTTCGGACTTCCCTGAATCTCCACTTCGCCCTTACGCATCCGGTCAGAAATATTCTCAGGCCCGGCCCAGAATGTTGAATTGAGCCCTCCTTCTCTTGCCAAAGAATTAATTACTCCTCCCTGTGCCGTTTCTGATAATAGTCTTAGCGCCTTGTACAGATTTGATTTACCACTAGCATTTTCACCAGTAATAACATTCAAGTTTCCGAATGGAATGACTAGACTAAGTAAAGATCTATAGTTACCAATTGCCAGTGTATTTATCATTTTTATTTATTTAACCATATAACAGAAGAATGAATGGGTGCGGTGCCTAGTTATTATCTTTTTTTATAAAATATATTTTCCATATGGAGTTTGCCCAAAAAGTGAAATCGTAGCTATCATTTGGACAGAACTGAAATGATGTCCAAAACTTTTATAACGCCCAGAAAAATAAACTTCATCGCTTGAGAATACACTAAAAACATAATTATAGTTTTTAGTTAAATTACCATTACCTCTTTAATTGTTCCGTATGAGTTGGTTTGGAGCACACATGGAAAGTTGCACGTTTGTTTATACCATTGTTAAGCGTTGATTCGTTCTCGTTTTCCGGGAATATAATTAAAAACATCTTTCCACTCTCCCTCAATGTTATTTTGAAGTTTTTTAAAGCAACAAGGAATCCCCTTTGCCTTTAGTAACTCAGAACTATCCATAAGTTGAAAATGTAGGTGTGGAGCCGTGGAGTTACCTGAATGCCCGACATCAGCGAGATGCTTACCTTGTTCAACTAATTCTCCTTCTTTGACAAGAATAGAGCCATTACGCGCATGAGCAATTAGACAAAAGGCATCTTTGCTTTTTAATATAATATAATTGCCTAAAACACTTTTTAAATCTCTATTATTTTCAGCTTTTAGAATAAAACCGTTTTTTACTACAGTAAACAAGTCTCTAACAATATGAACAGGATTTCTTTCCATCAATCCATCACTAATTTCGATCACTTCACCATTAAACGGAGAAAAAATAGGTTTCGACCAACACAAAGTTTCTTTCAATTCCACTCCAAATATTAAACTCTTATATAATGGCTTTTTAAAAAATCGATATCCTTTTTGACTCCAGTCTATTTGAAAAAAATCGTAAGCATAGGTTTGACCTAGTTGATCGGTCCCATGGCTCGGAATTTTTTCACCTGGGGTATTAATAGCACACCACTCACCTTTAAGTGGAAACTGGACCGCAATTGGCTCTAATTCTTCTTTATTCACTTAATTCCTTTAACACATAACAATTGGCAACAGTGGCATTTAACAGTGTAAATGAAGAAAACGGCCACTCATTGAAATCAGTTGGATTTGTCTCTATTGCATTTTCAAAATGGCATTTTTCTTTTCCGTTTTCCTTTCTAACAAGCGGAGGCGGTTTGTAGCTGATAATGTGAGATACCAACATGTGAAAATCTGAACACTGCGCACATCGTCTAGTTGAAAGTGAGGTCACGCTTTAGTTTCCTTATTGCGGATGAACCACTGACAGTATGACGTACCATTCATTATTTTTTTTATGGACTCCCATTTCAATTACAGCATCTCGCTTTTCATAAATTCCTTTCCATACGGATCTGAAAACATCTAAATTATCCAATTTAGAATTTCGCAATGTACCCAAAAATTCGTAACCAGTATTCATCCCGTTTTGTTCGTGCATATGTTTTATGTCATTTGAAAATCGTTCGTGAGTAAAATTCACTAGATACTTTTTCTCGTAACGTTTTGTGTAGAGTTCGAAGTTTTTCGAATCATCTGCTTCGAGCATTTCATTCAAATATTTTTCAGAGATTGCCAATGCTTCAAAATTCTCGGTCATATGTCTATTTTAACTCCACAATTAACTGCAGTGTGTCTGGTGGCTTCAATGGCATAAATAAAAATCTGTTGCAACCGCGAAATTAGTCGAATCCTAATTTTAATCATATCTTTTTCCATCTTGCGAAAAACTGTTCGAGTAAATCTAACAGAGGAAAAAATGGGCATGGCGCCCCGCAAGTATCTTATATCGAGATTCGTGGGAAAAGAGTGTATTTCCATACCTCACATCAAACAAAATAGTATTGTTCTGCCATTTTACCATTTCTTCATGGGTAACTTCGAGATAATTTACTCCACAGTTGGAGAGAATGAAAAAAATCGGGTTGAATTTATTGTAGTAGAAAGAATTTTTGTTATTAGCATAAGCTATAAAACATTTTTATGATTTTCTTTGTTTATTTTATTTTTGATTTTTCATATTTTTTTAAAATAGCTGCATTGTTTTTAATTCTAACGGTTTTTGGTAGAAGTTGGTTGCATAGAATAATTAACGCTCACAGTGAAATCATAAGCAACTTAATTTTATACATCCACCACCTTAGGAGTATTTTGTTGAGTTTGAAAAGGATTATTGTTAATTCGCGCAATGTGTTGGATGTATAATTCGGAGGTGTGTAGATTCCAGTTGCTAAGCTCCGCCGCCTTTGTTGGAAATAATATTTACTTAACCAATGGGAGGTTTGGTGTGGATTATTTAAATATGCGGGAGCCGTTAAGCGCGAAGCAAAGAAAGCGGCAGTATGGCTTTTATGGTTACGCCATTACCAGCAGACGATTGTAATGTAAAATCGCCACCAATGGACGATACTTTTTCTCTCATACCGGTTACGCCAAGCCCAAGGGCGGTTTTATCAGTATCAAAACCAATGCCATCGTCTTGGATTCGCAAATGCAAGTTGTCATCCTGCTTATAAAATTCCAGCGATACATGTTTCGCATTGGCATATTTTGCTATGTTAGTGAGTGATTCTTTAACAGTATTATACAAAACCACATCATATGGCGGCGGTAGTGATATGCTTTGATCTAGCTTTGTAATATCAATGTGAATGGGCGAAAATTGTTTTTCCCAAGACGTTGCAAAGTAACGAACTGCACTACCAACACAAAGTTGTTCCAATATTTCAGGGCGTAGTTTAATCATGATATTTCGGATGGTGCCATATAATTGCGTTAAAATTGATTCTGCTTTAACACAATGGTCTTCGATTTCTGTGCTGTCTTTGCCAAGCATTTTTATTTTTTGTATTTCGTATTTTAGCGTGGTCATGGTGTTTCCCATTTCGTTGTGTAATTCATTAACCATATTTTTTCGGAAATTTTCTTCTTCATTGATTCGGTTATTTAATACGTGGCGACTTTGATTGAGTGTTTGTGCCAATTTGATTGCTCGTACACTGTTTTCCCGTAAATTATCGGTTTCGTTAATTTGATCAAACGCAGATTTGATACAGGGTAATATTTTATTGGTATCAAGGGGTTTAACAATGTAATTAATTGCACCAATATCTAGTGCTTTTTGAATCGTTTGATCATCATCAAATTGTGAAAAAATAATGAAGGGTATTTGATACTTACCCCAAATAGTCTTCGCGGCATCCAAACCATTGACTTCTGGCATATCAATATCAAACATGGCTAATGAAATATCATCGTGTTGCCCACATGCCTCGATGGCTTCCTTGCCATTGTGACACAAAATTGTATCGTAATCTGTACTGAGAATTTTACCCAATAGATTGAGAAATATTGGTTCGTCATCGGCGATCAAGATTTTTTTACGCATTGTTTACCTGAGAATCTAAATAGTTGAATGAATTTTCTTCGTGTGATTTTAGCAAACTAAAACAATCTAAATCATAATAAATTTACAGCGCTTATGACAGTGAATTGTCTAGGAAAGGTAAAACTATTCAACTTATGAATCGAATTTAATTTTCTAATGCCAATATGCTAGCTACTATTGATAGATAACAATGTCATTATTGGGAGAATCAAAATTGAAATTCAATATTGCTGATTCAATCAGCGCACAACTGACAAATAAATCAGTACTAAACAAGGCACATGTCGACAACCTTATTGATATATATGCTGAAATACCTGCGGTTCAGGAAATTTTCACTGAGTTTAAAAAAAGATTACATGAGTTTGAATTGCATTTACATAAATCACTGATCACGAATGATAAAACAAATTTTCGCCAAGCATTGCATAAAATAATGGGATTATCAGAACAGCTTGGTGCTGAACGATTGAGTGTATTAATCTTATTTTTGCGCAAGCGTCAATTTACTGAACTTGTGAATGACATTGAATCCATTTGCACTTGTGTCGAAAATGAAAATCGATTGCTAAAATTGGAAATTGATACTGTTTTTGTATCAGAGACTTAACACTATCGTTTTACGCAGACCGTGATTAGATAATCTGCTTTTTAAATAAAATGACAAGGCATAAAATTAGTGTACGCTATGTAACACTTTTTTGATTTCACCATTTGACGTTGATTTTAGATACGAATGGATTTCCAATAGGCGTCATTCCAATATCGATTATCAAGGCGAGATATCATAACGCCCTTACTGGTGGATGCGTGTAAGAATTTTTTCCCTTCAATAAATATTCCGACATGGCGAACGAATAAACCCGTCTTAAAGAAAACCAAATCACCAGATTTTAATTTATTTTTCGAAATTTCCCGCCCCAGTTTAGCTTGCAGTTTAGTCGATCGTGGTAATTTAATGTTAAATTTACGTTTAAATGATTTGTATACAAAACCGGAGCAATCTACCCTTTTTTACTTAAGCCACCCAATTTATAAGGCACGCCTTTCCACTCACTGTGTTGCTCATAGAGCATGCTTTTTACGCGATTTTCAGCAGGCAATTGCTTGTAGAATGTCGTTTGAGGTATATGTCCGTCTGGCTTTATTCCCGTAGTACTACAACCAATCACCGCCAAGCCTAATACGAATAGGACGAAAATATTTGCTGATAGATATAGTTTGTCGAATTTCATAATAATCATCTTAAAATAATATCGTTTATTCCAATTTTATTCGTTTTATGCATTTTATTTCTTACGATTAGTGCGAATATAGCGCCGAATGAACGTAAGCCAGTTAAACTACACGAGAATCTAAACAAGAGTTTATCGCTAAATTGAGCTCATTACTATCTACCGGTTTTAACATCAATTTTACGTTGTTATCGTTTAATAATTTGCTATCGGCTCAAGCTTAACTGACTAAAATTATTAGCGAAGCTATAATAACAAGTTTTGTTTTTATATACTTTCATACCTCGATATCTTAATAATTATTTTTGCCTCTAATGTCGTGCCCATAACTTGACGGCAAAAGTGGGGTGGCTTTGTGGCAAACTGGCGCGATCGAGACAGGCACAAAGGTGCCACGATTTTGCCGGTGTTGATGGGCTTTGTTATGTGATAAGCCCCTGTGTTCAACAACGCCACCTTACACTCTAAACTCTCTATTGGATGCCGCGTCGCTAATTTTTAATATTGGTAAAATTTCAAATAATTTTTTCAAATAAAAAAGGACTGACGACTACTGCGATTAAAACTACTAGCCCTAATGCTTGAACGCAGCCCTCACAATGTTTTTCTTCTTTTCTTGGTGGATATTTGCCAAATGAAATGATTCGAAGTGATATTTTACCAATCCAATAAAAAACAATCTCTAGCAGAATATCTAAGATAACCCATCCAAAGAATCTTGCAATTGCTTGAATTAACCCTCCAGCTAAGTCATCTATTGGCATGCTCTATCCTTTCCCTTTTCTTACGCATAACAGCTGAATAAACACAGCCTTGATTGTGAGCTATCGTTTTTATTATATTCAATAAATTCATACTTTTCAGCATCTCGTTATTTACAAATATACGTGACAGATGAATTATATCGGTTTTGAAGGGTAAAATTATGGGCGAATGCACAAAATGCCGCCAAAAACACAATAGCCCGCGAACCGAAAAGACCTACGCCTTGTGGATTCGGCGATTAACAATTCGGGCAATTCAAAATGCAATAATGACCGGTAAGTCTTTAGCCTGGGTGATGGATGCTCTTGTAGCTCGATTAATCCCGCGAGCAGATTGAATAGAGGAACACCCGTGAGTATTATAGCGTTTTAGGCTGTCTGAAAATTGGAGATTGTTTGACAAGGTGTTTAAATTTCAAGTGTCAATTGTATCTTAAATATTTCTCGGTTGTAATAAATTATTATTCAATGAAAGTTATTTGATACCCCATAGCCTTATATCCCTTTTCTCGTTTGCGGAACATTCGTTCAAGCATTGGTAGCGAAGAGTCAACATAATCGAAAATGGTTACGCTATCTTTACCGTCTGATTCGCGATGTATCCTACCTGCGTATTGTGCTAGTGAACCTTTCCAAGCTATAGGCATTGCTAAAAATAGTGCATCTAGTCTCGGTAGGTCGAAACCTTCGCCAACATATTTTCCCGTTGCGACAACCACCTGAGTATCTGTTAGTTTTTCATTGGCTGATTTTCTTTCTTTAGCTGGCATACCACCCCTGAGGATGACGGTTTCAATTCCACTCTCAATGAGAAGTTGATTGATGAGTTCTGCATGTTCACGTCGCTCCGACAGCACTAAAGGATGTTTTCCTTCAGATACATTTATGGCGACGTCATTTACAATCCTTTGGGTTCGTTCACTATTTTCTACTAGCCAGCGATAGACTTCGGAAATATGAGGTCTTTTGTCTAGGTTTACTAATTGGCTTGGTTGAGGGTAGGCTAGCTGACTAACAATTACTTCTTGCTCAAATTTATCTGAATGATTTGGTTTTACTTTGTGTCGGATAGGACCTGCCAACATGAAGATGATTTTCTGATGGCCGTCTTGTCGTTCCGGTGTTGCCGTTAAACCCAGCACATATTTAGCTCGTACTTCATTAAGTACCATTTCATAGCGGGGTGCGGATATATGATGACATTCATCAATAATAATTTGCCCATAATCCTGGACTAAGGTATCAATTGAGTTATCCTTTTTATTGATTAGACTTTGGTAGGTAGCGATATCTATCAAGCCTGTTACTTTTTTCTTACCTCCGCCGATAATTCCGATTTCTACGTCATTAAGAAATGCCTTCAACCGTTCCTGCCATTGATCAAGAAGTTGACGACTGTGAGTCAGAATTAACGTATTTACTTTTCGTTTAGTAATGATGCCTATCGCCGCGACGGTTTTTCCGAAAGCGGTAGGCGCATGTAAGACGCCGGTATTATGTTTAGTCATAATTTTAACAGCGTTTGATTGGTCTTTTCTCAGTTTGCCAATAAATTTAAGCGAGTGAAGTTTTTGTCCGGACTGCTGTTTTTCATCAATGATTGCCGTGATATTTTGTTCTTCAAGCAACGCGATAGCATCGTCATAACAACCTCTAGGTAAAACTAGGTAATCTTGTTCGATTCGCGCACAAGTAATATACCTTGGTATTCCATGGGTAGAAAATCTCAAGGCCTGAGTTTTAAAAAATACTGGATTGGAAAAACTGGCTAGTCGTTTGAGTCGTGCAGCTAAGGTTGAGGGTAATTGGCCAAGTTTAATATATATGTGATTGGCTAACGTCAAGGTAATTTTCTCAGGACAATTATCGATTTTTGTGAGATTGGCCTTTGCCCCTTGTTCCCAAGGTGGGCGGGTATCAATGGCTTGTTGGCTTTGAGGTGATAGTTGAGCCAGTAAATTATTGAGTTGCTTGGGCGATAGCTGTTTCATTTGAGAAAGAAAATACCATTGATCTGAATAGGGTATTAGTTCTAGGTTAACGAACTGACTATTGCCTTGTTGTCTTGCTTGGTATTGTAAGGGTAGGGCAATCAAATTACCGAAGCCACCTTCTGGCATTAGGTCTTGATTCGGAAATAGTCGATCATAGGATTCAAATGATAACTTCGGGTGGATCTCCATAGCTTTATCAAGTAGCCCAAAGCCTAATAGTCTAGCTTCTTTAGCGGGTACCGGTTCAGAGAAGAATATCCAGAGATGAGCGCCATTTCCTGAGCGTGAAATTTCGATTGCATGGGGAATGTTATATTGCAAACAAGCCAGAGACATCGCCTTTATTGATTCTTGCCAGTCGGATTTATCAAAATCTGCAGCTAGTAAATGGCAAGTGTTATCGGTAAGGAGTGGGTATAATCCGACAATGAGTTTTCCTGCCAAATGATCATAGATTGCCTGATAATCCAATGGTTTGTATTGTCGGTTTGAGCATTCATTGCATTTGATTTTCGGTTTGTTGCAGATACCTTGTTTCCATTCGTTGTGGCAAGCAACAGAATATCCGCTTTTTCCTTTAGCATTTTGCCATCGGCTCGAAAATATGTCGGATCGCCCCTTGAATAATGCTTTGAAAATATCAACTTTTTGAGTAGTTGATAGAGGAATGGATACATTTGGTGAGTCGATAGATTGTGCGGTATGTTGCTGTGATAACGCTTCTCTCCTTTTAATTAATGTGTCCCGTTCACGCTCTAATTCAATGAGCTTCTGATTGATGATGTTGATTTCTTCAATATTATTATCGGGTGTCATAGTTTAGTGCGGAGTTGTTGGCATTTTCAAACTTTAAATCCAATGTCGCATGACTTCTTCCAGTTTGTCTATAGCCTGTTTTTTATTTGGCATCTTTTGTATGTTTTGTAGTTTCCATTTAACTGCAGGTAGGTTTTGAATGTTTTCGTTGGGTGCTAGTGACCAATCCGGTTTTCCTTCCTTAAATGATTTTAGGAAATCATAGTCCTGTTGTGTGAATTGTGTTTTTAATGCATTGATCATTTTTCCGGGGATGACAACTAATTCATCAATTGAAACAGGCTTAAAGGTCATTCCCTGAAATTCATTATTGTATATGTCGGTAATATCTTTCCAATTAGGATTCATGATTTCGGAAATAGGGCGAGGGTGACTGAGCAAGTAGGTGATGAATCCATCAAATATCTCGCGCTCAATTCCTTGGTCGTTCAATAAAACTTTTATATCAAATAAATCCCGAGGGTGTTGACGGTCTAATGCAGCACATAGTTTTCCACCGTATAAATCAGGTAATGAAACGACTTGAATTGTGGCAAAGCCAAATTCGTTTTCTACGGATTCAGCGATATCCATTTCAATTGGCGTGTGCAGTGTTCCTCGGGCGACAGGAGATACTTCAATTTTAATTTGAGTGTGGTCAGAGTTGACGATGATTCTCATTTCATCGGGTCTGTTGACTTGGAGGGCCGCCGAAAGATTCGGTGTTTTGTTTATTGAATCTGCAATGCGTTCGAGGGCTGACCTGACATTGACTAAAGCTTTTTCTCGGGCTTCTAATGGTAAATATGTAAGGTCAATGTCAACTGAAAGTCTTGGAAACTCGTGGATGAAAAGGTTTATCGCTGTTCCACCTTTCAATGCAAAGCAAGTTTCTTCAGAAACAAATGGCAGAACCTGAATTAATAGAGTTACCTGTTTATAATAGGGCGACTGTCTATCCATTAGGTTTGTAATCCGAGCTATATTTTTCAGGAACTGTTATTTGATATTGCTTGTCGAGTTTACCACCTTCGACGATTTGACGTTTACCTGAGCCTAAATTTATTGCCGATTCGTTCAGTCGTATAAGCCACGGATGGTTATAGTAATGTCCAAAAAATAAATATAGACGATTACTTCGGACTGAATGACTGCGCTTAAGAAGTGACTCTATTTTTCGTGGACTAAGACTTGTTAGTCCTTGAAATAACTCTGCGGCATGCTCAAAAGAGATTTGTTTTGGGATTGCCTCTAACACTTCATATGCGGCCAGTTCAGGGCAACTTGCAGGGAGTCTTATTCCTTTTATATTTAGCGTTACTATATCATTTCCGGTAATTTTCAATTTACTCGTAGCCAGTAAGTTCCATTGGTGTTTGTCATCAGTTATTTGAGGAAATGCTTTGAACCATCTAGGTACAGAAGATTTGTCTTGAACATTTAACCAAACTGTTTCATTGTTGAGTTGAAGATAATGAGACATGCCTTGGTGGGTCAGGCTAGATAGTCCCGCTAGGTGGACTGGCATATTCAATTGGTTAACAAGGCAATACATAGCATCCTGCCATTCAGGTTTTTGCCCTGGCCTGTAGTAAACACCTGATTTTAGCTTTGTCAGCCAGTTACTTTGGGTGTATTTTTGGGCTAAGGTTGGGCTGATACCGTTTTTGCTCATCCACAGTTGTGTAACGACAGCGCCTGCAGAAGTATTATTTATTAGCCAGTTTAGTTTAGATGACATACCTGTACCATGAGTATAACAATATCAATTTAAGTAAACCATAGGTTTGAAATATTGTCAATATATATACCTTTAGTGTAGCTATGGAGTAAATAGTAAACTCGGGCTGACTAGGGCGAAGGGTGAATAAAGTTTATTATAATCAGTCGGCTAGGGATTGATTTGAACAGTGATAATAGGTGCTTTTTACAAAATGAAGGATTAGACGCAAAATTTTTTAAGGAACAGTAGTGCGTTATCGCGGCCAGCCCATATTTTATTGGCATCAAAGAGTTGTACCCGATATTATTTAAGATTCTTTTGCAAGTACCTTAGTTTTCTATCACGGAGGTCTGTAAATCCTCGTTGTAACCCGTCTTTTTGAATGACATGCATAAATTCTGAGTCGAAATCCTCGGGATTAAATGTAAGCGTAAATCGCTATAAATCGATCCCTGTCGTCATGTCGGTTCAAGAAATAAAGAAAATATTAAACCACATGACTGGCACAACACGCCTCATGGCAGAGTTAATTTATGACAATGGAATGCGAATCAATGAATGCATGACTTTAAGAGTAAAAGATATTGATTTTGATTCGAAAACTTTATCAATTAAAGCAGGGAAGGGCGATGTCGATCGTACGTCAATTTTATCAGACTCATTGACCAATGCATGAAAGTGCATCTAGTAAAACTCGCTCAGTTACCCAAAAGTGATTTGTTAAGCGGAGATGGCTATGCACCTATGCCGAATGCACTTTACAAAAAATATCCCTCTGCTTCCTTCTCATTTGGCTGGCAAAATATTGTCCCTTCCACGCTAAAGCGTCCCCGACATGACTCGCTTAGTCAAACGCGATGGCATGCATCACCAAGTACTTAACGCAGGGCTTTCCAAAAAGCAGTTATAGCAACAGAAATTAATAAACATGTTGGACCTTATGTCTTGCGCCACTCCTTTGCGAGTCATTTGTTGGTAGCAGGTATCGATATTCGTACCATTCAGAGTTTATTGGGACATCGAATTATTGAAACTGCCACGATCGACTCACATATAACTTTGGATCACAAATTATTGTTCGGTAGGAGATTGCAAATTTCACAATATTACGAATACCCTTGTCATTAAATTCCACACTGAGGAATCAGCCTAATAATTGACTTATGCACAAAATATACTCCCAAGCAATAAGGCATATTTCTAAGTTATTGATTATGAATACTGAATGGTATTTTTCAGATATTTCGACTGTTTCGTTTATTTCGATTGTGCTATAGTGTTGTAAGGCAATCGCCGTTAATTACTTATGAAGTGGTTATTGGAAAAATAATTTTGTGTGAGGTGTATCATGAGCAAATCAAATGTAATGCAGCTACCAACGACGCAGGATGTAGAACAAGCCAAACAATCATGTCGAACGTTAGCGAAATATGCTGATGCAGAACGTGTTTTGTTAACAATAAAAGGCAGTAATAAACAAAGTGACGAAATCGTATTACCCGGTCATGCAGTACAGCTCTTGTTAGATATTTTAACTGAAATGTCCCAAGGTAATGCCATTAGTATTATGCCCGTGCATGCAGAACTCAGCACCCAAGAAGCCGCTAACATCTTAAATGTTAGTCGTCCTCACCTGATTCGCTTATTAAAAGATAACAGCATTCCCCATCGTAAGGTAGGTAGCCATCGACGTGTATTGGCAAAAGATATTATCGCATATAAACAAAATATAGACTCCAAAAGAAAATTGACCTTAGATAAACTCGCTGCAGAATCTCAGAAACTTGGGATGGGATATGATTAGTGTCAGTATATTCAGTTATTCTTGATGCATGTGTTTTATATCCAGCGCCATTACGTGATTTGTTATTGCGCCTGACGCTAACAGATATTTATAAAGCACATTGGACAGATGATATACATGAAGAATGGATGCGAGCCTTATTGCGCAATGGCAGGTTTAAACGAGTTGATCTCGAAAGAACGAAAGAATTAATGGACAGTCATGTCTGGGATGCAAAAGTATCAGGGTACGAATCCTTAATAGAGACAATAAAACTACCTGATCCAGATGATCGCCATGTTTTAGCGGCAGCAATACGATGTAATGCAGACGCGATCCCCGTGTGACATTTAACATAAAAGACTTTCCGGAAAAATATTTGGATACTTACAATATCGAAATAATACACCCAGATGACTTTATCTTCTACCAAATTGAACTTGCGCCAGGAAAAGCCTGCAGTGCAATCAGAGATCAACGCAATGCCTTAAAAAATCCACCTAAAAATACCGAGGAGTTTTTAGCGATACTTCAAAAGCAGCAATTGCCACAAACTGTTTCTGTGTTAAAAAAATATGTTGATCTTATTTGAAAACATTTCGATCATGGGTTTTATGAAAATTTAGGAAATTCGATTTGTTAATCATAAGATAACCCATATGTACAAATTATAACTTCCCATCTCACAATATTTATATAGAACCAAGCATTTACAATTCTCATGTTTCCGGTAATTAGTGTTACAGATCTATGTTGCAGGTCTACTTTTCCTTATCCACGATAATATATGTCATAGCGATTACCTTGTTTTCAAATGCATATCAGATCAATTTGACCTAGCATCATTGTTTCTAATTTTTCAAACCAAAACCAGCACAATGAAACATGAAATTTGCCTGGTATTAAGAGACCTGGAAATTAGCTACACCAAACACCGGGGATTTAGAACTAACAGTATTTATTACAAGAGAAACAAGAAATGAAAAAACATTGTGATGAAAATTTTCAAAACACGGAATTTTTACGCATCGATTTCCCTTCTTACAAACCGTTTACTTTGTCGAATTTAATTCAACCAGACACTGGAATCAACAGACCTGAATTAACATATGATTCTTTGATGTTTTTGATGAGCATAGAAAAAGACGTCATAACATGACTTAAAATATTGGCAAATGTTGATGGTTATGAAACTTTAATAGAATTGTAACTTTACATATTGCCGACTTTTAATCTTAAATTAGACGAATTATTACTTTCATTTGGACGATAAAAAGTCTACACTTAGACGAAGCGTTTGAGTGTCAATCTAAATACCATTTTAAAGGCAATGAATAGTACATTAAAAAACAATCAACTCTATCCAAGATTTTCCGAACAGCTAATTCGCGAAGCAATCATTGATACGCCGGTTATTCTTATTCATGGCTCCCGGCAATGCGGTAAAACCACGCTCGCTAAAACCGTCGGTCAAGAGCTTGGTTATCACTATATAAGCTTTGATGACGATACCCAGCGACAGGCGGCACAAGCCGACCCTATTGGATTTATCCATAGCTTGCCGGAATATATTATTCTTGATGAAATACAACGTGTCCCTGAACTGTTTACAGCAATCAAGGCTAATGTTGACAAAAATCGAAAGCCTGGACGCTTTATTTTAACGGGATCGGCCAATGTATTATTGTTACCAAAGCTGGCTGACTCATTAGCAGGGCGAATGGAAATAATTCATTTGCGTCCTTTGTCTCAAGCAGAACTTGCAAAACAAAAACCGAATTTATTGCAACAATTGTTTGATTGCGACTTTGGTCCCGCTATAAACCAGGGCCAATACAGCCGTTTAGGTGAGAACTTGGCGAACGTCATTTGCACAGGTGGCTATCCAGCTGCAATTGCTCGTAGCAGTGAGAAACGCCGAAGCAAATGGTATAACGATTATATCGCGACTATTATACAGCGTGATGTTAGAGAGCTTGCACGTATACAAAATTTGGATATATTGCCTCGCTTACTTACCCTGGCAGCAGGTCAAACCTCGCGCTTATTTGTCGCTGCCGAATTAGCGTCACCTTTTGCCATTAGTCGACCCACTATACGTGAATATCTTGCATTGCTTGAGCAAATCTTTTTAATCGAACAACTCCAGCCTTGGTATACCAATCATCTAAGTCGCTTAATTAAAACACCCAAATTGCATTTAACAGACACAGGCCTGACCTGCGCTTTACTCGGCATCAGCAGTAACACACTCTGGCAGGACAAAACCCTCCTTGGCCAAATCCTAGAAACATTTATATTTCAGGAGTTAAACAAGCATGCTGCGTGGCACAATAATAATTTACATTTTTATCATTTCCGTAATAAAGACAAAGTTGAAGTTGACATAATCATTGAGCAAGGTAGACAACTAGCGGGTATTGAAATTAAGGCTGCTGCAACCGTCACTAACGCTGATTTCAAGGGTCTGAACAAATTGAAAGAAGCTTGTGGCGAACAATTTTCCGCGGGCGTAGTATTTTACGATGGCGATAGTATTCTTCCGTTTGGAGAAAAATTATTTGCCATACCTATTCATGTATTAATACCCACGATCAAACTTGCGAGCTGAATTTGAATTTAAATCAAGTGCATTAATATCGGAGTATGTAGTAAATCTAAACACGCACTAGCGTTTCATTATTCAGGACGAGATGTGCATAGAGGACTTAAAGATCGATTTAATTTTGTCTTTGATCCAATGAATCGATTGTTTGCTCGGTTCGATTTGCATTTTCCCCAACTGCTATAGCGAGCCAAACTATTACAAATATAGGACGATCCGATTGATTCAAAATAACTCGCACGACAAAAATTGCTATTTTTTCCGGTAACTAACAAAATATGATATTAAACACGAAATGTGAACTACATAGTATTTATTCAGAAAATGCGAAAAGTATCTGAAGATATACTAAAATGAAAACAAATGTTTCTCAGTAATTTTACAAACTGTTGAATTTAAATACGATATCTTAAGCAGAGAACTAGAAAAGAAAATTGGAAAATATAGCTTCTGAATTCGAAGAATTTGATCTGAACGATTTTGAGAAATTGGCCAAGGAATTAGAGACAGAAGAAGGCCGCAAACAAATTGGGGACGATACTCATCGTGAAGCGTTGGAAGCAGAAAAGCGTGGCTCAATTAATTCTGATGCCCCAATTAAATAATATTCCCATAACTGCATGTCGAGACCACACTTTGTATTAGTCGCTGGGGCAAATGGTGCTGGTAAATCTACTTTAACGCGCTCACTTCAACGAAAATATAAAGATATATCAACTATTGATCCTGATTTAATTGCCAAAGAAATTTCAGGATCATTTTCAAAAATTGCTGAGAGTCGAATTACTGCAGGCAAAGAAACAATTCATCTAGCTCAAGAACATATTCGAAATCAACAATCTTTGATATTAGAATCAACCGTATCCGGAAAAATTCACTTCAAGTATTTTAAACACGCAAAAGCATCTGGACTAGTCATTTTAATTTGTTACACAATTGTCCAAGTTAAATTGTAAATTGAAGGATTTCTGTCATATTATTTGAGAGTTATTTTTTTGGGAATTTTTGCCAAAACCGACAAAATACACATGTGTATTAATTTTTAACATTTCTGTAAAAATATCACTTTACCAAATTATCGTTGTAACAATAGGTGCTGGTATGACGAGAAGGAAACTGAAAATCTGGTTATTGTTCGGCGGTAAATTACAAATTTCACAACAATACAAAAACTGTTGTCATTAAATTACACGATGAGGAAGCTACCCAAGAATTGGCCATTCACTTTATAGGAAATTACACTGAGTAGTTACGGACATTTTCACCAGATAGCACAGTTTTTGCCAGACAAAATGGTTTCCCATGTATATAATTATATTAAATACAATAGCTTATAATTTTCATTATTACGTAAAGCCCAACAAAGTCATTGAAAAGGTAGCATTATTAAGACAATATTGCTAATTATATGTAATATGCATATAATACATATAAAAGTGGAATTGGTCAGATTAACCGTGATTTACATTGAGGTGAACTCGAATGGCAAAACCTGCGCATGATTCGATTACAGCAACTGAATTAGTAAGAAATTTATCTGTTGTAATTGATAAAGTTAGAATTTCGGGGCATAGTTTATATATCACCAAAGGATCTCAAACTATTGCAGAGTTAAATCCTCCACCAAAACATGGCCTACCTATTGATAAATTGATTGCGCTTTTAACTTTAGATGAAGCAGACAAGTCTACATTTGAAGGAAATCTAAATGATATTCGAAATAATGCCAATCTTCCGGACAATCCATGGGAATCGTAATTGATACAAATGTTTTTATCGATGCAGAAAATTCTCGTCTAAGCTTACAAAGTCTTGAGAAATTTGCAGATTATGGAGATACCTTTATTGCAGCTATCACTGTTTCAGAATTGCTTGCAGGTGTTCATATGGCAAAAAAATCTACCATTAAAATAAAAAGATCTGCATTCGTGGAAAATATCATATCAACTATGCCTGTACTAGAATTTAATGAAGCAGTTGCCAGATGCTATAGTGAGCTTTATGTGCATTTCTTAAAGTCAAAAGCTAAAGCGAATACCAATGTACATGACTTGCAAATTGCAGCAACCGCAATTACTCATGGATATGCTGTATTGACGAGTAACATCAATGATTATAAAAAAGTACCTGGCTTAAATGTTTTAAATCCTAATTAGAAGGTGGATAATTATTCTGGATACTGGCTAGTTAATTTAAATAATTGTCCGGTAATAATCATTACCGGTCTATATATAAATTGATCTTTTGTATACGTTAAACCATCATATGGAAATCATATGTTTGTTTCATTCATTTCGGATTGATTGCAGGTATTTTCCTTACCCCGCGGTCACGTACATGTCTTTTACAATTATATTATAGGGTTTGCGTTGCCGTTTTTTATATTTGTTTAAATTTTCGTACAATCCACTGAGGGCAATGCGCAAATCCTCAAACGGAGAGTCTACAGTAAGCGATTTTACTAGTTCAACAGCGCTATCTATCTCGTCAGAATTTTCTGGATCATAAAAAACACAGGCAAACAAATGGGTACCAGGTAAATCATTAGCGTAAACTTCCCAATAAGATTCTTCCGGCAGCCTAAGATAACCTTCTTCATTTATCGTTGATTTTGAACCATAATCATTTGGTACCAGGCAAATTATTTTTCCATCAGGTCGACGATTTAGCAGTATTACGTTCCAGTTTGGCTTGCCGTTAAATTCAAACGCAATGGCATCTCTTTGTCGAAAAATACCTAAATCCGATTCAGCAGTCTCAGATTTTGGACCAAAGCGCGTATTTCCTGTCGGCAAACGTGAATCTGGTCTGCAAGTTGTAAAATCAAATTCCTTTATTTTTTCTTTTAATTCTAACAGGCTTTCCCATAATCCTTTATTCAGTAAATTCTCGAACTGCTCGCCCGTTATATCGGATGTAAAGAAAGAAGCAGGTATGTTATACGCTTTGGTAATAGAACTTAAAACTTTATGTGATACAAAAACACGTTTGGCATGACCGCCTTGTAACGGCTCCAATTCTTTACCACATATAGCATAATAATTACTTTTTACCATTCCAATATAGTTGCAAAAAGCTATCGCAGTATTAACTTCTGGAACAATTGATTTGTTAAATAAAATACGTGTTTTTTCTCCAAAGTCGTAAACTTGAACTCGAGCTCCTGTGCTTGTTTGACTTTTTACTGTGCTTGACATGTTTCCTCCAATATATCCGAATTTTTAAATAGATATAACGACATTGCGCTCATTTCTCAAATTGATAAATAATACCCAATGCGGTATTAATTTCTATGCGGCCTTTACCAGATTTCACGCTATCATCTGAGTTGTTCATTAAGTTGATTGTTGCCTGCAACGAGATGGCGCAATTTTTGTTCACTTTATATTGTACTTTGCCATTTACATAGGCGCCTAGACCAAATCTCTTGCCGTTTCGACCAGATATTACATGACGATAATACGAATAAGCAAACTCCGGCGCTACTTTTCCATAGAATTTCAAGGAATCACTAAACTCCCAAACTTCCATAAATCCAGGTAAAAGACTTAAACTATTAACAGCATAACTACGAATGCCTAAAATTTCGCTATCATATTGAAAATTATGATATCTTGCGCTCAAAAATATATATCTTGGGGTATAGGTTAACCAACGTTTACATAGCTTATTTTCCTTGTCACACCCGAATGTAAACAGTAATTCAGTTTGTTTATAACTGCTCAATTCATCATTAGTTAGTCTAATATGATCAAAATCAAACTGAAAAAATAGTGTCTTCCGTATAGGAAAATAAAAACTCGATCCAACACCAAAATGTGGGGATTGATGCCGATTAACACTCGGCTGGCCTGGCAACCACAAAGAATCCCAATTTACTCGAAATTCTATATTTGCTAATCGTGGTTTAGGACAATACACTTGTTGAGATGTCACTTTACTATATTGTTCCCTATCGACAAACGCAGTTAATTGTGCAGCCATGTTCTGTTTAGACTTTTCATACTTCGGTGTACAGCTTAAATAGTAATATTGGTCAAGTAGCTCCAATAAATCATCGTCATCTAAATACGCATTAGTATAGCTATAATCAGTATGATAAAGCGCGATTTCAGCATAAGGTGCTCGTTTTTTTAAAGTTGTTAATTTTTTAACTAGCGTATCTAGCGAACTACTCTTTATCCTTTTCAATCCTTTTCGACTTTTTATTATTTCTTGCATTTTTAATTCATTATTGCCATGTTGATCGATCAAATTTTCATAAAATGTTGAATTTTCTTCGCCACTGGTTAAGTTATAAATATATTGTTGTGGTTTGCAATAAATCTCTAAATTTTTTATTGATTCTTTTTGGTCGGTAACAAGCCATTTGCCATTTCGAATACTTTCCAAGACATTATCTATCGTTAGATTGATTTTTTCTGATTCTTTTGTGCAGGAAACTGCAACAAATTTGAGTATCTCTGTGTTTAACTGACTTATTTTTGCTAATTGACCAATATTTTTGTGTTCATAACTCTTGTCTACCACGTATATATTGATAGTAGACTTGTATGGTGAATTACGAAGAAAATGCTCTAGTTGCTTTTTATTCATTAATAATAATTTATCATAATCAGAGGAGCTTGATTGATTCATCAGATCCTTCTTTAGTCTTTTAATGAATTCTTCCATTTTAGATATTTGGAATTTACCTCCGCCTAATTCAACCAGAATATGATATGTGCTCGCCTGACACTCAACCTGCTGAGTAAAACTAGTGGCATTAAACAAATACCTTGATAATTTTTTAAGATTAGCTTTCGCTCCCTTTTTGTTTTGTTGCTGAAACTTATCAAAAAACAGTTTTAATGAAATTTTATTCAATTCACTATTTTGTGATTGGCATTGCAAACTTGCCGTTACCTGATCAAAGTTTTCAATTGTTGATATTTCTATCAAAGGATACTGCCTTTTACCGACAACAATTACGTGTAGATCATTGTTTACGAGATCCATCGCTTCAATTTTTTTTCGTAACATACTATGAGTTTTTGCTTTTACTATAATTACTTCACCTGCTCCTTTTGGTGTAGATTTTTGTATTTTTCGTGTTTGGTCTTGAATGCCTCGAAATAATTTATCGATGCTAGGATTAACAATGCCTTCTTCTGATACGAAACCAAAAACGTAAATATTTTTTGCTTGTAAGCTAAAAGACAACATACTCAAAATAATTAGCAATAATAAATTTCTAATGTAAATCATAAAATTGTTTACGCTATTATCCATGAAATTTTTATGCCTTAAACAGAAGCTATCATCTAGAAAACACATTGTTCAGCACCAGTTTGTTTTAAATTTTTATTGATTGTTATAAAATTATTCCAATTACTTTTTGATATTGCCTGGAAAGTGGCTAAAAAACATTTCTGTGTGCCAAATTCATTTTCATAACAGTAACACTTCGTTTCGGTCTTTGTTTGATGTCTCATCCAATCATTTAATGCCAGCTGATATTGCTTGCTTATTGCTTCTGGATTTACCAGTTTTTCCATTATCAATGGTTTAATAGACAAGATTGCTTCCGAATTAATATTGATTGGCCTTGTGCTATATTGATAGGCAAAATAGATCGCGATACCCATTCCTATAAATAATAAAGTGTTCAATACACGCAACTTAAAGGAAGTTGATTGAGTATTTTTTTCTAAATCTGCTAAAATGACTTTAGGTGAACGCTGTTTATATTTTCTCATTATACTCTTCTCCATTTTACTATGCATTTTGTGACAATCTATATTCAATCAAATCATTTTCTAATATCGGCAATTGCCTTTGATCAAATCTCAAATAAAT
>Ga0316207_10001476_pt1 | contig 28742 bp, 26 predicted proteins | sample 6weekpyrite_MG_FD_204943 | JGI IMG/M metagenome (GOLD analysis project Ga0316207, IMG submission 204943) | Microbial mat bacterial communities from mineral coupon in-situ incubated in ocean water Damariscotta River, Maine, United States -... | ecosystem: Environmental > Aquatic > Marine >...
AAAATAGGCCATTTATCACGCCTGGTGGGGTCAAAGGAGGCCTCGAACGTCAAGGATGGTGTCCGGGACGGGAAAATAGAAATTCTGATCGGAACCCACGCTTTATTGTCCAAGTCTTTGAAATTCAGTGATCTGGGCTTGCTGATTATCGACGAGGAACAACATTTTGGCGTCAAACATAAGGAAAGGCTGAAAGAGCTTCGCTCAGATGTTCATGTCTTGACCCTGACAGCGACGCCCATACCAAGAACACTTCAACTCGCTCTGACTGGAATTCGTGATTTATCCATTATTGCCACACCGCCTGTCGACCGTCTGGCGGTCCGAACCTATGTCTCGCCCTTTGATGCGGTGACTATTCGTGAGTCCTTACTTCGAGAGAAATACCGAGGCGGCCAGGCATTTTTTGTGGTCCCCAGAATCTCTGATTTGGACGATATTGCCAAATTCCTGCGTGAATCTGTTCCTGAAATCAGCTTCATAACCGCTCATGGACAAATGGCCCCCGGAGGCCTTGAGGATATTATGACGGCTTTCTACGAAGGCCGGTATGACGTTTTGTTGAGTACCAGCATCGTTGAATCCGGGATTGATATTCCGACCGCCAATACCCTGATCGTTCACCGCGCAGACCGTTTTGGCTTGGCCCAGCTGTATCAATTGCGTGGGCGAGTTGGTCGATCCAAAACACGTGCTTACGCTTATATGACAACTCCCATGAACCAAAAGATCACGGAGGGGGCTGAAAAACGTCTCAAAGTCCTGCAGTCACTCGATTCACTGGGCGCAGGTTTCACATTGGCCTCTCACGACCTGGACTTGAGGGGGGGAGGGAATTTACTCGGTGAAGAGCAATCCGGCCATATCAAGGATGTTGGAGTAGAGCTGTATCAATCCATGTTGGAGGAGGCGGTGGCCTCACTTCGAGGTGAATACTCAGAAGATGAGGAAGACGGTGACTGGTCACCGCAAATCAATGCCGGTGGTGCCGTTTTGATCCCCGATTATTATGTCCCCGATCTTGATATCCGGCTGCAATTGTACAGGCGTTTGTCATCTCTTGATGAAAAGGCGGACCGGGAAGCTTACGCCGCAGAACTCATTGATCGTTTCGGCCCACTTCCAAATGAGGTTGAGACTTTATTGCGTGTTGTCGCTGTTAAAACGCTCTGTAAAAAGGCCGGTGTTGAAAAAGTTGATGCAGGCCCCAAAGGTGCGGTTATTCATTTCCGGGGAAATAAGTTCGCCGATCCGGCAGGTCTGGTTCAGCATATTTCGAAAAATCAGGGTCTGTTTAAAATTCGTCCGGATCAAAAACTGGTTCTGCGCGCTGAATGGGATGCCCCTGAAGACAGGTTGAGAGCTATTGAGCGCGCGATGGCCCCGCTTGCTGATCTTGCCGTTCGGTCAAAACAAACTCAAAGCGTTCAGGCTTGAGCGCTCAACCCGACTTGGTCCCGCAAGCGCCTAACGGCACGCTCAATAAGAGCCTCGGCTGTCTCGTCCATTTTCGTTTCAACAGTTGACGTTACAACACTGAGGCGAAAGGGTTTTAATGGGTCAGAGCTCTCAAAAGCTGTACATTCTGCGATGGCTGAGACCCGGCTTGCCACACTATCAACGCCTTCATGACCAGTGAACGGCAAAACGGCGATGAACGTCGTATCGTTTAATCGGGCTGCTGCATCTTCTGAGCGGAGTAAATGTCTAAGCATTGCAGCAAATTGGCGACGCGATTTTTCCGTAGACGTTTCATCAGGACAGTCTGTTCCGGTGGGTACAGATACATCCAATGCGCATAAGCTGAAGGCAAAATCGTTTGAATTTGAGGCGTTCAACAGATCTTGAATGTGCGATGTCATGAAACCGGGTTGAAACAGGCCTGTATCCACATCCAGGGTCCTTGGATCCCGGCAAGATTCCAAAGCCGCTTTGGCGTCCCGACGGCGTCGACGTTCTGTTGCCAAAGATAAAACGCGATCACGAATTTCATCATCATCCGCTGTTGGTGGAAGAATATCCGAGACACCGCGCGCAAAGGCTTCCTCAACGGATTCACGGCTTTCATCATCAGAAAGCAGCAAGACCGGAGTATGATACAGCCTGGCATTCCTTCGCATGGCCGAGCTGATTGTGAATGCTGTATCGCGCTTTTCCAAGGCATTGAGAACGACAGCATCAAAGGCGCGTTCATGCAGATAATCAAAGGCTGAATACGAAGAAAACGCCGCGACAGTCTCTGTATTGGCCATACTCAAAGCATGCTGCAGGGCCATAAAGCGGGGTGAGGCTTCTCCGACATAAAGTACATTATGGGATGTTTCTGATGGTTCAGGGTGAATACCAGCTCTTTCGCCATACATGGCCGTCACTTTTAAGCGGCGGCGAGCGACTTCTTCCATGGAATGAAGACGGGAGAGGGCGCGTACCCGCGATGCGATCTGAACGGCGGGGGCCGGTGCCCTGACAAGGGCATCCATCAGATCATTTTCAGGCAATGAGGTGGGGCAAACCACGATATGAGGAATTCGACTAATGGAGAATTTTGCAACGGATTCAAGGCCGAGTTGGGCTTCTTCCTGGTTTTCAGCAAAAATAATTCCGGCGGTCCAGAGGCGTGGTTTTTGCGCTTGAGGCGAATCTTCCCTGATTAACCGACATAAAATTCCAAGGCCTTCAAGCTGGTCTGATAGCGCTTCAGCTTTATCAACTGGCCCAAAAACAAGCACATTAAGAGAGCGTTTCATTTTATTCCCCTGCCTCAATTGTAGGCGCAATCTCGTTTCATGACAGCGTCACAAATGCCACGCTTTCAAAGTAACGATTCGCGAGGACTCACGCATGAAACCCCAAGGACCTCTAAAAGGCGTTAAAGTTTTGGAATTTGTGGGGCTTGGGCCAGCGCCTTTTTGCGCCATGATGCTGTCAGACATGGGGGCGGATGTGGTTCGAGTTGAGCGCCCCGGCACTTTTGATGCAGGGGCAGCAGAAGTTTTGGCGCGTGGTAGGCGCTGTCTGCCTTTGAATTTGAAAGAGGAAAATTCAATCAATATATGTCATCAGCTGATGGCAAATACTGATATACTTATAGAAGGTTACAGGCCCGGGGTTATGGAAAGATTGGGGCTGGGACCGGACGTGGCATTGCAAGCCAATCCCGCTTTGGTTTATGGGCGCATGACGGGCTGGGGCCAGGCTGGACCTTTGTCTCATGCTGCGGGACACGATATAAATTACATCGCCTTGACCGGTGCATTAGCTGCGATTGGTGACAGTAAAAGCCCCGTTCCGCCCCTCAATCTGGTCGGAGATTTTGGCGGAGGGGCCATGTATCTCGCATTTGGTGTTCTGGCGGCTCTGACACATGCACGGGCTACAGGTGAGGGCCAGGTGGTCGATGCGGCCATAGTTGATGGTGCAGCGTCCCTGATGGCCTCACAACATCAATTGGCTGCCATGGGTTTATGGAAACCGGAACGGGCCAAAAATCTTCTGGATGGGGGCGCGCATTTTTATTCTGTTTATGAGTGCTCAGACGCAAAACATGTGTCTGTTGGCCCGTTAGAGCCTGAATTTTATACCCTTTTATGCGAGAAGCTCGGCTTGGATGCCGCCGACATACCGGCAAGCTGGGATGGCGAGAACTGGAAGCAATCGAAGCAAGTCTTTGCTGAGATTTTCAAAACGCGCACACGCGATCAATGGTGTGAGCTTTTGGAGGGAAGTGATGTCTGTTTTGCCCCGGTTCTTGATTATCAAGAATCGTCAGAGCACCCGCATATGAAATCACGGGGTGTCTATGAAAATATTGATGGAATACGCCAACCGGCACCGGCTCCTAGGTTTTCAAAGACGCCCGGAAAAATTCAAAAGCCGAGCCCTAAATCGACAGAATTCTCTTTGAATGTATTGAAAGAATGGGGTGTTTCAGAAAGCCTCAGACATCAGTTCTCAAAAAACAATTAGTCGCGAAGAATGCCGTCTGTCTTTGCTGATTCCAGATCAAGCCCGGATAAAGTGGCTTTGCCAAACTTGGAATAAGACAAGTCGGCATCGTTTATTTTGGCATTTGTCAGGTCGGCTCCCCTGAAGTCAGCATAGCGAGAAAACACTCCTTCGAGCGAAACCGGAATCACGCGTTCGCTTGTTAAAACAAGAGGATCGAGACGGCATTCTCTTAGATCGGCATGGGTCAACCAGGCCCCGGTCAGATCCGCGCCTCGCAAATCTGCGCCTTTAAGGCGGGTGCCGCGCAAATCGGCACCGCGAAGATTGGCCCCTTGAAGTTCAGCGCCTTCTAGATTCATCCCGGACAGATTGGCTTTGCTGGCTTGCAGGGCGGTTAGAGCCATGCCGGAAAGTTCATTTAAGCATCTGAAATCAAGGCCTTCAAAGGTAGTAGGGCCACTCGCGCTACCAATATTCCGGCACAGTTTCTCATGGCCTGAAATCCGTTTTTCCATTTCCCGAACATGAAGACATTCAACGGGTTCTGGCTCAGGCATTGGGTCCGGAGCGGGACCGGTCAGCATGCCTTTGGTGCTGGCTTGTTCAAAGTTTGCACTCTCATCGGAGCTGCCGCGGAAATCAGCGTCTTCCAAATTTGCGCCCGAAAAATCAGCATTATTTATCATGGAGTTGCGAAAGCGTGCCTTGTCCATTCTGGCTCTGTTTACTTGCGAATTGATCATATTCCCGTCATCAAAAATGGCCTCAATGGCGCTGACAGCGACGAGGCGGGAATGAGCAAGTTTGCTACCGGAAAAATTGGCCTGGTCCAGCTTGGTGACGAGGACGCTGGACTTCACCTTCTGGAGTTTCTGAATGATGTTTTCATCATCTTCTTCGCCGTCTTCAGGCGCAATCAGAGCCAGATCAGGTGTCTGGGTTAACTCGCGAAAATCTGTTTCAGTACAGTCGCTTGCGATTAGTTTTGCGCGTGACAAATCGCTTCCGCGAAAGTCAGAACGGGTTAGATTGCTGCCGGATAAATCGGCATCTGATAAAGCCGCGCCTGAAAAATCGGCATCGCTCAAATCGCAATTGGAAAAATCACATCCGACCAGGCTGGCACCGGCGAACAGGCTTTCAGCCAAGTCGTACCCGGAAAACGACAATCCGTCCAGATTGCAGTTTCTAAAATCAGCAATAAATCCATTGGCTTGTCCCGATAGCAGGCGTGCGTGAGCCTCACATCGACGATCAATGTCCTGCTGGGAAAGGGTGATGTTTTCGAGCGCGCTCAACTTGCCTCCACCGAATCTCGTCTTATCAAGCCACTGCTATCCTGCATACAGGACACTAGCGTAGCGTTAAAGAAAAACAGGCGCAGCATGACTTTGTCAGCACGATGTATAAAGTCTTTATTATTCAGTTTTTTAGCTAATAAAAATGTGAATTGGAATGGTTATATGAATACTGTTCATGTCGCATTCAGCGGGGCTGCATCATAGTCAATCTCGAGTTCAGCGGACATTTTAGTCCCTCGCAAATTCGCTGATCTCGTTATCTTACGATAGCCCCGAAGCGCCGGACGCCCCCAACGTCTGGCGCTTCATTTATTCGGCGCGCTTGCACGCGCTGGAACGCGGTTTGAGCGGGTTTTGACGCGATTGGGGTGGGTTGGCAGGGGTTTCGGGCAGGTCCGCATTCTATCTTTTAGGCAGGAACTACCAAGTGAAGGGTGACAGTTTTTGTCACCCCCATGGTCCATTCTCTCCTCAACGACATTTTGACGGAGAAAAATCATGGCCATCGCCATCAACGCCTTTATCGGATCAGCCACCGGAAATCAGCGCAATCTCGCCCCCCACAAATTCCGCGACGGCTATTATCGGATGCAACGCCCCGGCGACGAGATTTCCTGCCTGCATGTCGAAGATCTGCGCTCGGTTTGCCGCTATCTCAACAAGGGCTATCGACTGGCGATGTCGGCATCAGACGGCCATGCCATGCCGTCCTGGCTTCCAGCTGAAAGTGTCCGTATCGGAATCCGTTGATAAACGGGGGATAAGCCTGTGGATAAAGTTGAAATAAACCCGGAGATTGCGACCCAGCTGAATATGCGCATACTTCCATCAGGGAGAGCGCCATGTCCAAGATTGCTATTGTCCAGGAGCCGCCGGTTTTTCTGAATAAGATTGAAACCCTGAAGGCGATGGTTCAACAAATTGATCGCGCGGCCTCAAAGGGGGCCGAGCTCATCGTTTTTTCCGAAGCTCATATCTCCGGTTATCCGGCTTGGGTCTGGCGTTTGAAGCCCGGAGGTGATTGGGGTTTGTATGAAGATATTCATGCCCGGATGGTTGAAAATGCCATTGATTTGAGCACAGACGACCTCAAACCTGTCTACGATGCCGCTGCGCGCCATCACGTCACGGTGGTCTGCGGCATCAATGATCGAGACAGCGAGGGGAGCCGATCCACCCTTTACAATTCGGTTGTCATCATTGGCCCGGATGGAGCATTGCTCAACCGGCACCGTAAACTCATGCCAACCAATCCTGAACGTATGGTATGGGGATTTGGCGATGCCAGCGGACTTAAAGTGGTCGATACTCCGGCAGGGCGCGTGGGTTCTCTGATCTGCTGGGAAAATTTCATGCCCTTGGCCCGATACGCCCTCTATGCCCAAGGGATCGATGTCTATATCGCGCCGACTTATGATACCGGCGATAACTGGATCGGCACGCTCCAGCATATTGCCCGCGAGGCCTGTTGCTGGGTGATTGGTTCTGGAACCGTTTTACGGGGTAAGGATATCCCGGCGGACTTCCCGGACAAGAGTAGACTCTACCCTGACGAAAATGAATGGATCAATGTCGGTGGATCAATCGTTATCGCGCCGGGCGGTGAAATCATGGCAGGGCCCATGAAAGAAGAAACCGGAATATTATACGCGGACATTGATTTGAAACGGGTCACGGCCGCCAGACGCAGCCTCGATATCGTAGGGCATTATAGCCGACCTGATCTTTTTACCCTCCAGGTGGATGCTAAAGAACAAACATCGATCGAGATCAAAGACTAGGCAAAATTCACGGCAAACTTGCAAAATCGCTGCGTTGATGATCGCGAACCATATCCGCCAATGCCTTGGGTTTGATCACCTCGACCTGATCGCCCCAGGCATACAGATGCCAGCACATTTCCAGATAGCCGCAGGCATAAAATCGCACAATCAGGGAACCATCTTTCATCGTCTCATTGCTCTGGCCGGGATGAAACTGAAAACGCGCCGCATGCGGGGCGGCTTGGGGCGAAAACTTCCACTCAATCAGATCAAATTCTCGATCATCCTGAAACACGCCAAAGGCCCGGCTGGCATATTGATCAAGATCAAAATCATCGGGAATGGCAAACCATTGATCGCTGACCTTGGCCGCTTCAATGTCCTCGACCCGGTAATGACGCAAATGCGTGTCATCCTTGTTGCAATCAAGTCCTATCAGATAGCGCCGTGCGCCCAGCAATAGCCCATAGGGTTCGATCATCCGCCAGGAGGCTTTTTTCTCCGACCGGCTTTTATATAAAATCTCCAGCGCAAACGGCCCTTTCAAGGCCTCACTGATGGCGCTGTCGACGGTTTCATTGCTGAGCGGGCGCGGTCCGGGACGGGCCGCATGCCCCATCGCCTCCAAAAGCGCCCCGCCATCGGCTTCGACCCGGTTGCGCATTTTGTCCGAGGTCAAAATATCCAATGTGGAGCGCAGCGATTTTAGCTGTGCCGACGGGGCGCTCAGGCCCTGTTGATCCAAGCTTTCCGTGGCAAAATCCAGCGCGGCGATTTCTTCCGGGCTGGGGGCAAAAAACTCGACCACTTTGCGCCGCGGTATGCGCCAGCGTTTATGGCCCTCATTATCGTAATAGGGATCGGCATCGGGAAAGGCGCGCTCCAGCGCTTCGGTCATCCGCTGGGCTGTTCGCCGCACCACGCCAAATTCAGCCTCGATCTCATCCAGCGTCACCCCGACATGCCCCGTCGCCATCCGGGCAAGGTTCAGCAAATCAACGGCTTTTGAAAACGACATGGCGGGCTCCGGCGGGGCGGGTGGTATTTAGTAAGTAATGACGCGTCACTGAAAACTTGTCATCCCGGTTTTATTTAAGGTGAATATTCAGGGACCCAAGGTTTAAAGATGCTGCGTCCTTCGAGGCTGATCGGACAAGTCCTCACAGCACCTCAGGATGAGGTTGAGAGGAGTCTGAAAACAATTATGTTGTGTATATTTAGAAGTCGCAACCATATTGCGAAAATGAATATTTAGAGTAGATACATCACCCTTTGAGAAATCAGCGCTTATCAACCTCATCCTGAGGTGCGAGCGTAGCGAGCCTCGAAGGAGCAAATATCCACATTCTCATTCCCGTAACCGAATCATCCGATTGGGTCGTCATGAGTTCAGATCCAAAGATAAAGCAGCGGTTCAAGCCCGCGCCATTCATCATCGTTTTGTTTGAGGCGATCAAACGCTCGATGGCGCGCGATGTGATGTTGTTTGCGGGCGGCGCGTCGTTTTTTGGCATGCTGGCTTTATTCCCGGCGAATGCCATAGCGATGTCGGTTTATGGCGTGATGTTTTCCATTGCCGATGCCGAAGCACAATTTGCCCGCTTTGCCGAGATCATGCCGGTGGGCGCACAGGATTTTGTGTTGGGCCAGATGTCGCGCATTGCCGATGCACCGATTTCGGTGTTGTCGGTGCAGGGTGGTATCGCTCTGGCGATTTCCTTGTTTGCCGCCTCACGCGGGGCCAAGGCGCTGATAGCCGGGCTCAATCATCTGGCCGAAGATAAAGACATTCGCAATGTCATCCATTTCAACATTTTGGCGATGATGTCGGTGCTGGTGGGGGGCGGTCTGTTATTGCTGGCCAATACTGCCGTGTTTGTCGTGCCGGTGGTGATACGGCAGGTGTTTGAATTTCTCGGACTTGAACCCTTGGATTTTGGCTTCTTTATCAATGAGTGGACGGCGGCTTCTGCTGCGATGATGGCGGCGTTGTGCTTGTTATACCGGCTGGCCATGCGCAGACGTGCCCATGCCATCAGCTGGCGGGCCTCGCTGACCGCTGCACTGACCTCGACACTGGCTTGGCTGGCCTTGTCGAAGGGCTTTTCAAGCTATGTCTCTGAAGTGGTCGATTTTGGTATTTATGGCTCCCTGGGGGCTTTGGTGGTGTTTCTGTTGTGGATTTACTGGTCCGCCTATGCGGTGTTTTTTGGTGGGGCCCTGGCTATTGAAATCGATGGTCGTCATGAGAAAAACGCTACGCCTGAGTAAGTGCGGCTGGTAAGAGATGGGCCTGTCGGTATACATCCATACCGAGACATTATTTCCATTTGTTCCTGCACCAATCAGAGGTCTGCATGAAAAAGCTGTTTCCCGACGCCAAGGCCGCGCTCGACGGTCTGGTTTTCGACGGAATGACCCTCATGGCCGGAGGCTTTGGCCTTTGCGGCATTCCTGAAAACGCCATCGCTGCCCTGCACGACACCGGCGTCAAAAATATCACCGTGATATCCAATAATTGCGGCGTTGACGGGTTTGGCCTGGGCATTTTGCTCGATGCCAAACAGATCAAGAAAATGGTCTCCTCCTATGTGGGTGAAAACAAGGAGTTTGAGCGCCAGTTTCTATCAGGTGAGCTGGAGCTGGAGTTCAATCCGCAGGGAACCCTCGCTGAACGCATCAGGGCAGGGGGCGCGGGCATTCCCGGTTTCTTCACCAAAACCGGCGTCGGTACGGTGATTGCTGATGGCAAGGAACACCGCGATTTTGACGGTGAAACCTATATTATGGAAACCGGACTGAAAGCCGATGTTTCCATCATCAAGGCCTGGAAGGCGGATCCGCAAGGCAATCTGGTTTTCCGCAAGACTGCCCGCAATTTCAACCCGATGATGGCTACGGCTGGCAAAGTCACCATCGCCGAGGTCGAAGAGATTGTTGAACTGGGCGCGCTTAATCCCGATGAAATCCACACGCCGGGTATTTTTGTTCAACGCCTGATCAAGGGTGAGTTTGAAAAGCGCATTGAACAACGCACCATCACCGAAAGGGAGAGCGCATAATGGCCTGGACACGCGATGACATGGCCAAGCGTGCTGCGCTTGAGCTTGAAGACGGGTTTTACGTCAATCTGGGCATTGGTATCCCCACGCTTGTGGCCAACCATATTGCTGATGATATTGATGTCACCCTGCAATCGGAAAACGGCATGCTGGGCATGGGACCGTTTCCCTATGATGATGAGGTTGATGCCGATCTGATCAATGCCGGCAAGCAGACGATTACCGAGCTGCGCCGGACCTCATATTTTTCCTCTGCCGACAGTTTCGGCATGATCCGCGGCGGTCATATTGATCTGTCGATTTTGGGCGCAATGGAAGTTTCTGAAACCGGCGATATCGCCAATTGGATGATCCCCGGAAAACTGGTCAAAGGCATGGGCGGCGCGATGGATCTGGTCGCCGGTGTCAAGCGTGTGGTGGTGATTATGGATCACGCAAACAAGCGTGGTGAGCCCAAATTGCTGAAAGCCTGTACATTGCCCCTAACCGGGCAAAAATGCGTCCACCGGATCATCACGACATTGGGTGTCTTTGATGTGAAGGATGAGGCGCTGGAGTTGATCGAGCTGGCCCCCGATGTTTCGCTTGAAACCATCGCTGAGCTAACCGAGGCCCAATATACCGTTTCGGCTAGCTTGAAGATCCACGAGGCGGCGTAAACTCAAGCTTGATCATATCCGCACAAACAAACGGGGCCGGTTTTAAACCAGCCCCGTTTTTGGATCAGAATATATCGGCTTATTTTCCGACAAATTCCTTGCTCAGGGAATAAAGAATAAACAAGACTTCCTCTTTTTCGCGCTGGCCAATGCCGTTCTTGTCGAGGGCCGCCATAGCATCGTCCAGAGCTGCGACGATCTCATTATTATTGATATTCATATTGGCATGAACGCTGAGCATATCCTTGCCCTTATAGGCATCTGAAGGACCGCCCGATCCGGTAATGAAGAAGGTCGCAGCACCGTTTTTGACCTTGTCTTTGTCAATCGGCGCAAAACGGGTGCCGATCACCGGGTTTGCGTAATGATTTTCGACCAAATCATTGGCGATATTTTTGATGCCGTCAGTGCCGCCGAGGCGCTCATAAAGTGAAGTGGTCAAAGTGTTTTCCCCATTAAAATGTTTGATGGCACCGTTCTAGTCTGGGTTTTTAATCCAGACTAGTTCAAAAAGTGAACTGGATGCGGGCTTAAATCTGACGGGATAAAACAGGCATGACACAGACCGGTTACAAACAATTCTGCCCGGTGGCGATGGCGGCCGAAATATTGTGCACACGCTGGACCATGGTATTGCTGCGCGAGCTGGTCGCAGGGTCGACCCGCTTCAATGATTTGCGCCGCGGTGTTCCGCGCATGTCGTCTGCTTTGCTGTCCAAACGTCTGAAGGAGCTGGAGGCGGCAGGGATCATTACCCGCCAGGTTTCCCCGTCGAGTAAGCAGGATGTTGAATACACGCTCACCGAGGCGGGGCGGGATGTTCGCAGTGTTGTTGAAAGTGTTGGTCTCTGGGGCCAAAGATGGGTCGAGACCAAGCCGTCTCTGGATAATCTCGATGTTGGCCTGTTGATGTGGGATATGCGACGTAATCTCAAACCGGACCTCGATGCCAAGGCCCGAAAAGTCATCGAGTTTGACTATTGTGACCTTCCAGCCTCCCAAAAACATTGGTGGTTGATTATTGAGCCTGATGGCAGTGTCGATTTATGCTCGGTTGATCCCGGTTTTGAAATCGATTTGATGGTCACAGTCGATTTACGCACCATGACCTCCATCTGGATGGGGTTGAGCAAAGTATCTGATGCCTTGGCTGATCAAAGCCTGAACCTGGACGGGGAGTCTGCACTGGCCCAATCGATGCAAAAATGGCTCGGCCTCAGCCCCTTTGCACCGGAGCCCAAGCGGGTGTGATCAACACTCAACCACATTGACGGCCAGGCCGCCCTGGCTGGTCTCTTTATATTTTTCCATCATGTCGATACCGGTCTGGCGCATGGTTTCAATCACCTGATCCAATGAGACTTTCATATCCGCAGAAGTGGCCCGCAAGGCGAGACGCGCTGCATCAATCGCCTTGATCGCACCAATGGCATTGCGCTCGATACACGGCACTTGCACCAATCCGCCCACAGGATCGCAGGTCAGGCCCAGATTGTGTTCCATACCAATCTCGGCAGCATCTTCAATCTGCTCGTTAGACGCCCCCATGGCGGCTGCCAGAGCACCCGCCGCCATCGAGCAGGCGACACCCACTTCACCCTGACATCCCGCTTCAGCGCCAGAGATGGAAGCGTTTTTCTTGTAGAGCGAGCCAATAGCTGCTGCGGTGAGGAAGAAGCGTTGCAGTGCCTCATCGTCATCCTTGTCGCGGTGATAGTGATCAAAATAACGCGCCACGGCTGGGATGATCCCGGCTGCGCCATTGGTGGGGGCAGTTACCACACGGCCCCCGGCGGCATTTTCCTCATTGACCGCCATTGCCCACAGATTGATCCAGTCCATAGCTGCCAACGGGTCTTGCTCTTGCGGGACGGGGTTATCCTTCAAATCGCGATAGAGTTTGGGCGCGCGTCGTTTGACCTCCAACCCTCCCGGCAAAATTCCCTCCTGAGACAGGCCGCGATCAATGCAAGCCTCCATTGTCGACCAGATATGATCAATGCCGTCATGAACCTCTTGTTCTGTGGCAAAGGCAGATTCATTGGCCAACATGATCCGGTGAATGCTCAGATTTTCACGCTGACCGATATCAAGCAGTTCTTGCGCCGAATTGAACGGGTAGGGCTCGCCTTCCTTGACGTCAGCGGCAGAGTTTCGACCAGCTTCATATTCATCAATGACAAAGCCACCGCCGATGGAATACCAAATCTCTTCCCTGATCAGGATATCAGCTTCTCCGTAAGCGCGAAACTTCATGCCGTTGGAATGAAAGGGCAGGCGAATATCGCCGCGAAACTGAAGGTCGCGCTTTTCCTTGAAAACAAGGGTCTTGCCATTAGTGAGCTTCAGGCGTTGATCATTGCGAATACGATCAAGACGCGCGGGAATATCGTCGGGATCGATTTGAGAGGGATCACAGCCTTCAAAGCCCAGTAATACGGCCTTATCCGTGCCGTGTCCCAGACCTGTTAGAGCGAGAGAGCCGTAGAGCTCTGCTTCCAGCCGGATGATCTCCTGATCACTTTCCAGCGCGCGTTCAACAAACAGTTTGGCGGCCAGCATCGGACCGACTGTGTGCGAGCTGGACGGTCCGACACCGATTTTGAACAGGTCGAAGACACCAAAATGCATGGCTTTATCTTTCAGGAAAGGAAGGCGAAATCAGACTTCGCCCAGGCCCTTGTCACGGGTGAAGGCATTGAAACAAATGATTGTCTGTGTGTCCTTGATGCCTTTGATGGTCTGGACTTTCTGATTCACGAAGCGGCCGATATCGGCATCATCATCCAAGGTGAACTGAGCCAGCAAATCAAACGCGCCAGAGATGGAATGCACCATCGGCGCTTCATCCAGATTATCCACCAAGGATGCGGCGACATCATAGGTATTGCCCAGCTCGCATTTGATAAAGACGTAAAACTGACGCATCAAAATCTCCCTTGGCCCGGATAATGGGACATCCCAGTCTAATCCTTATTTATCGCAACTTGAACCGTTGAATCTTTCCGGTCTGTGTCTTGGGCAATTCCTTGATAAACGTGATGGCGCGCGGATATTTATAGGGCGCGATTGTCGCTTTGACGTGGCTTTGCAAATCCTGGATCAACTCATCATCCGCATCCACACCACCAATTGGTACAACAAAGGCTTTGACCACCGTGCCGCGTTGATCATCAGGGGCCCCGATAACCGCACATTCGTCGACACTGGGATGGCTCATCAAGGCCTGTTCCACCTCGGGTCCGGCGATATTATATCCCGATGAAACGATCAGATCGTCAGCTCGCGAGACATACCAGAAATAGCCATCCTCATCTTTTTTGTAGAGATCGCCGGTGACATTCCAGCCATCAAGCACATAGGATTTTTGTCGCTCATCATCGAGATACAAACAGCCTGTTGGTCCGCGCAGCGCCAATCGACCAATGTCTCCATTAGCAGCGTCTTGCCCATCCTGATCAATGATTTTGGCTTCATAGCCCGGAACCACTTTACCTGTTGCTCCAGGGCGAATGTCGCCACCGGACGCGGAAATAAAGATATGGATCAACTCAGTGGCACCGATGCCGTCAATCAGGCGAAGACCGGTTTGAGCGTAAAAGGCATCAGATGTGGCCGCGGGCAGGTGTTCTCCGGCGGAAATGCCTTTGCGTAAGGATGACAGATCATATTGATCCCACAGCCCCATCATCGCCCGATAGCCGGTTGGGGCGGTAAACACAGTCGTCACCCCAAAGGTCTCGATCGTATCGCACAGGGCTTCAAAACCGGGTTTTTCAGCCAGAGCCACAGCAATCCCCGCACGCGCAGGAAACACCACACAGGCACCCAGACCGAAGGTGAAAGCAAAGGGCGGTGTGCCGATATAGATATCATCAGGCTCTGGTTTGAGAATGTGTTGGCAAAACGTATCTGCCATGGCCAATACGCTGGAATGAAAATGCGCACAGGCCTTCGGTTCGCCTGTCGTACCGGAGGTAAAAGCCAGAAGCGCTATATCATCCCGGGCGGTATCAACATTGATAAAGCGGTCTGGCTTGGTTGCTAATTCATCAACCAGTAATTCATCTGCTCCCCAGCAAGTAATGGTTTTCAGGACATCAGCTTGTTTAGCTGCGTCTTCAACCACATCCTTGAAGCGAACATCATACAAAGCATGGCTCACTTGTCCCTTGGTGATAACTTTGACCAACTCACCGGCTCGCAGCATCGGCATTGTGGTGACAGCGACAGCTCCTACTTTCATCACCGCATACCAGGCTGTGATCAATTCAACAGAATTGGTTCCGTGCAGCAAGACTCGATTGCCCGGCTCAACCCCCATGTCATCAACGAGAAAATGGGCCAGATGATTGGCGTCTTTTAGCAAATCTGAATAGGTGAGTGACTTGGCTTTTGAATGGATTGCGATTTGATCGCCAAGTCCATTTTCAATATTTTTATCAAGGAGTTCAGTGCCGCAATTGAGGCGGTCCGGGTAATTCAAACCAGCCAGGTCAAAGCGAAAGTCAGGCCATTGGTCGAACGGCGGCAAATGATCGCGTGTGAAGCTGTCGACATGTCCACTGGCCCGCATATTCATGAGGGTATCATGGCGGTTGTTTCAATCTCGACTTTGGCGCGTGGTTCCAGCAATCCGGCCACTTGAACGAATGCCATCGCTGGATAGTGCATCCCCATAATCTCTTGCCAAATGGGAGCCAGAGAGCGTGCCGCTTCCAGATATTCTTCCCGATTGGTGATATAGGCTGTCATACGAACAATATTGCTGGGTTTCGCGTTGGCTTCGGCCAATATCGCAAGGGTGTTTTTGAGAACCTGGCGAAATTGTTCGGCAAAGTAATCGGAGACTATGGTTTCGGTTTTATCCCAGCCGATGATGCCGGAAACAAAAACCATTTTTCCTGACGCCACGACACCGTTCGAATATCCTTTGGGGCGCGGCCAGCCGGGTGGTTGGAGGATTTGCATTATGAAGCCTTCCTGTATTCCAGCATGCGGGTTTTCAGCTCATCCGGCAAACTGGCCGGGGCATGCTTTTTTGAATTGATGAAAACAAGAACAGGGCGGGCCTTTAAACGCAAAACCTCGCCGCAATACGCTACAATTTCCAGCTTGATCGAACTGCGACCTACGCTGAGTAGGTCAAGGTGAAAGACCAGATTGTCATCCAATTGGCTGGGTGATGTGAAATCAACATCGATATGAGCCAAGGGTACGCCAAAACCGTCCTTGCGGATCATTTGGTCAAATCCATAACCCAAGCCTTCATCAAACCAGTCTTCAATGATCGCATTGATCATTTCAAAATAGCGCGGGTAGAAAACAATCCCGGCCGGGTCGACATCGGCAAAGCGGATTTTTCGGGGTACTTCAAAGCTCATGATTGAGCCTCACTCAGATGTTGGCGGGCGATGATCAGTTTTTGAACTTCTGATGCGCCTTCATAAATCCGTAAAGCCCGAATTTCCCGATACAAGGCTTCGGGAACAGATCCTTTGGTAACGCCCATGCCACCAAAAATTTGCACGGCGGTATCAATGGCTTTTTGTGCGGATTCCGTCGAATAAAGCTTGGCCATGGCCGCTTCGCGCGTCACCCGATTTGCGCCTTTATCCTTGGTCCAGGCCGCCCTGTAGATCAATAAGGCGCTGGCGTCGATATCGAGCACCATTTCGGCCAACTGGCTTTGTACACCTTGTAATTCGGAAAGCGTGGCTCCGAAAAGTTTGCGCGAGGTTGCGCGGCCTGTTGCTTCATCAAGGGCTCGGCGGGCAAATCCAAGAGCAGCAGCGCCGACGGTGGCGCGAAACACGTCCAGTGTTGCCATGGCGGCCTTGAACCCCTGACCGGGCAGCCCAATCATTTTGTCTTTGGAGACACGGCAATTATTGAACACAAGGCGGGCGAGGGGGTGTGGCGCTATCGTGTCTATACGCTCGGCGATTTCCAAACCGGGTGTATCAGCATCGACGACAAAAGCGCTTAATCCGCGCGCACCGGGCGCTTCACCTGTCCGGGCGAAAACGACGTAGAAATCTGCAATCCCGCCATTAGAGATAAATGTTTTCTCGCCATTGATCAGATACTCATCCCCTTCACAAACAGCACTTGTGGTAATGGCGGCCACGTCCGAGCCGGCATCCGGTTCTGTCAGGGCAAAAGCGGCACATTTTGATCCATCAGCGACGCCGGGAAGATAGGCAGCCTTCAGTGTGTCTGAGCCATAAAGTGTGATGGCACCAGAGCCCAAGCCCTGCATGGCGAAGACAAAGTCAGCCAAGCCTGAGCGGTAAGCCAAATGCTCGCGCATCAGACATAAAGAGCGAACATCAAATGTTTCATAGGCTCCGCCATAGGCAGCGGGCACACATAATTGGGTCCAGCCCGCCTGGCCCAATTGCGATAAAATCTTGCGACAATCAGTATCGACGTCTTCATGCTCGTCAAATCCGCTTTGACCAAAGTTTTTTTCGGCCCAATTGCGAATTTGCTCGCCCATGGCCCTGTGTTGAGCTTCAAAAAACGGCCAGTCGAGAAAAGATTGATCCGCCATCTAATTGCCCTCGAAGACAGGCTTGGATTTGGCGACAAAGGCCTTGTAGGCACGTTCAAAATCTTGTGTTTGCATACAAATGGCTTGAGCCTGGGCTTCCGCTTCAATGGCTGCGTGTAAGCTCATATCCCACTCGACATTAAGCTGGTTCTTGGTCATGGCGTTGGCAAAATTGGGTCCATCCACCAGTCTCTTGGCCCACTTATTGGCCGTTGCGTTCAAGTCATCACCGGAAACGATTGTGTTGAAGAATCCCCATCGTTCGCCTTCATCTGCCGACATGGATCGTCCAAAGAATAACAGCTCCGAGGCCCGGCCCTGACCAATGATCCGGGGCAGGATCGCACAGGCCCCCATATCGCAGCCAGCCAGCCCAACCCGGTTGAACAGGAAAGCTGTTTTGGCCTCTGGAGTGGCAATGCGAAGATCAGAGGCCATTGCCATGATCGCACCGGCCCCGACACAGATGCCATCCACAGCGGCGATGACAGGCTGCGGACAATCACGCATTGCTTTGACCAAATCACCGGTCATGCGGGTGAAATCGAGCAACTCCGGCATTTCCATCGCAACCAATGGGCCGATAATGTCGTGTACATCCCCACCGGATGAAAAATTGCCGCCCGCACCTGTGACAATGATCGCCTTGACTGATTTGGCGTAGACAAGATCGCGAAACAGGTTTCGCATTTCGGCATAACTATCAAAGGTGAGGGGATTTTTCCTCTCAGGCCGGTTTAGCGTGATCGTGCCGACCCCATCTTCAAATGACCATTTGAAATGTTCAGGCTTGTAAGTGTCCGGGTTCATACGTTTCAATCCTTATCCCTCAGGGGTTCGGCATCCAGTCGGGCGTATTGCATCAAATCATCCATATTGGCGCTCAGGGCCGTTGCTGTCTCCGCAGGCATGTCGCCCAGAATTTCGGCAAGCCAGCTTTCATGGGCTGTCGCCATATCTGCGAAAGCAGAGCGGCCTTGCTGTGTCAGCTGAACACAAAAACTCCGGCGATCATCAATCTGGGCCTCGCGAACCACCAATCCATCATCGACAAGCCTTGATATAAGCCCTGTGACATTACCATTGGAAACCAGAAGCCCTTGCGATATCTCGCCCATGGTCAGACCATTTTCTGATCGGTCCAGAGCAGAGAGAATATCAAAACGCGACAGGCTGACACCAAACTCACGGGAAAAACGTGAGCGCACCTCGCGCTCAATCAATGAGACAGACCGATAGAGGCGCAGCCACAAACGTAGCGCGCTTTTGGAATTGATCTCGGTTTCCAGGGTTTGGACCGACATATCAGATGGCACCACCAGACACGGTGATGCTCTGCCCCGACACAGATCGGCTGAGCGGTGAGCACAGCCAGGCCACAGCTTCGGCAATCTCGTCGACATGAATAAGACGGCCTTGGGGATTGTTTTTGGTTAGCTCAGCGATGGCCTCTTCGCGGGAACGTCCGGTCTTTTCCATGATATTGGCGATGGCATTATCGACGATCGCGGTTTGAACATAGCCGGGGCAAACGGCATTCACCGTCATGTTGGAATAGGCATATTCAAGCGACAGGGATTTGGTCAGCCCGACTACGGCATGTTTGGAGGCGACATAAGGCGTGATGTAAGCGCCGCCACGAATACCGGCAATTGAGGCAATATTGACGATACGGGCATAGTCAGATTTGGACATGTCGCGAGCGACGGCTTGGGTGCAGCGTACCAGGCCTTCCACATTGACGGCCTGGATATGCTTCCAGTCATCCATGGAGGTTTTGTGAAAAGCGGAAGCTCCCGCAATTCCGGCATTATTGACCAAAATATCAATTGGGCCGTCTTGCGAGGCTTGCTCAAAAGCCTGTGTCACACTGGCTGCATCGGTGACATCGCACTGAATAGCTGTTGCGCCTTCTATCTCTTTTGCGGCCTCTTGAAGCCGTTCCAGATTGCGGCCCATCAACACGGATGAAACGCCCATTTGGGCCAGTCTTTGGGCGCAGGCCAAGCCAATACCGGTACCGCCCCCCGTAATGACGGCACGTCGTCCTTGAAGATCATTCATCATTTGTTTTCCGCCTGCAGGGCGGCCTTTTCAAGATTTCGAGTTAATTGATCAAAGCCCGCCTGATATTGCGGCGGAACAGACGTGTTGGAATATCCAAGCTCGGCGGCGGCGCGCAAAGTCCAGTTCGGGTCGATCAGGTGCGGGCGTGCCAAGGCAACAAGATCAGCCCGGCCTGCTGCCAGGATCGAATTGACATGATCGGTCTCATAGATATTGCCGACGGCCATGGTTGCGCAGCCAAGTGTGTTCCGGATCTGGTCGGAATAGGGGGTTTGGAACATGCGGCCATAAACCGGTTTGGCCTCTGGCGTGGTTTGCCCGGCAGAAACGTCAATCAGATCAGCACCGGCAGCAATAAAGGCCTGTGCGATTTTCACACTGTCATCGCCGGTAATCCCGTCATTACCGACCCAGTCGGTCGCTGATAATCTGACCGCCATCGGTTTGTCGTCAGGCCAAACTTTGCGCATGGTGTCAAAGACTTCCAGCGGGAAGCGTAAGCGGTTTTCAAGCGAGCCGCCATATTCGTCGGTCCGTTGATTGGAGACGGGTGTGATAAAACTGGAGAGCAAATAGCCGTGCGCACAGTGCAATTCGACCATGTCAAACCCGGCCTCAATCGCGCGCGTCGTTGCAGCGATAAAATCGGCCTTTACCGCATCCATATCTTCACGCGTCATTTCGCGGGGAATTTGATTGTTTTCTGACCAAGCGATTGCTGACGGTCCGATCAATGGCCAGTTTCTATCCTCAAGGGGGACGTCATTGCCTTCCCAGGCCAGCTTTGTTGACCCTTTACGCCCGGCATGGGCCAACTGGATGGCCATTTTTGCTTTGGAATTTTGATGCGTAAAATCAGTAATTTCCCGCCATGCTTTGACGTGATCATCACTATACAAGCCCGCGCACCCAGGGGAGATGCGGCCATCCTGACTAACATCCGTCATCTCAGTATAAATCAAGCCGGCACCACCGAGTGCCCGTGCGCCATAATGCACTTTGTGAAATGCACCGGGCAGCCCGTCAGACGCCGAATACATGCACATTGGAGAGACGACCACGCGATTTTCAAGCGTCATGTCCCGCAGCTGAAACGGGGTAAACATGGGTGGTCTCTGATCGATTTTCTGACCTTGCGTGGCTTTATCTACAAACCAGCTCTCCACGCCTTCCAGCCAGGGTTTGTCACGCAGGCGCAAGTTTTCATGGCTGATGCGTTGGGAGCGGGTCAGAAGCGAATAGGCAAATTGCTTGGGCTCAAAACCTAGGTAACGGTCAAGATGTTCAAACCATTCAATGGAATTTCGCGCGGAGCTTTGCAGCTTCAATACCTCAACTGTTCGGGCCTCCTGATAATCCTTCAAGCCATCCGCTATCGGCTTGTCTGAAGCGCTGAGAACATCGGCCAACATGATCGCATCTTCAAAGGCCAGCTTGGTGCCGGATCCGATAGAAAAATGCGCGGTGTGGGCGGCATCCCCAAGCAGGACAATGTTTTCATGCGTCCAGTTTTCACAAAGTACGCGCGGGAAATTCAACCAGGCTGAGCCTCGCAAATGCTTGGCATTGGACATCAACTCGTGGCCATCGAGCCAATCAGCGAAAATTCCCTCACAGATACGGCTGGTTTCGTCCTGGCTCATCGTGCCAAAGCCGAATTTGGTCCAGGTCACCGGATCGCATTCCACGATGAAAGTCGAGGTGTCATCATCAAAGCGATAGGCGTGGGCCCAAATCCAGCCATGCTCAGTCTTGACGAAGATGAAGGTGAAGGCTTCGAAGACTTTCTTGGTACCCAGCCAGACAAATTTATTGGGCCGTATTTCGATATCCGGTTTGAAGGCCTCGGCATGGGCTGTGCGGATAGCCGAATTGATGCCGTCAGAGGCGACGATCATGTCGCAATCAGAAAATCGGGAAAGATCATCGATATTGGCTTCAAAGTGCAGACCAACGCCCAGCTCACGAGCCCGGTCCTGAAGCAGATTCAATAATTTCTGACGGCCAATGCCGCAAAATCCGTGACCGCCGGAGGTTTCTTTGGTGCCTTGGAAAAAGACATCAATATCATCCCAATGCGCCAGGCTGTCGCCGACTGACTTGGCGCTAATCGGGTCATTGGCCTCAAGATTGTCCATGGTTTGATCGGAAAAGACGACACCCCAGCCAAAAGTGTCATCCGGTTTGTTGCGTTCATAGACATCAACCAGACAATCAGGATCGCGAAGTTTCATGGAAATTGCAAAATACAAACCGGCGGGTCCGCCACCAATACAAGCAATCTTCATGATTTCATCCTCCCGATTTCCTATTATTTTACATATAAAACAATTTAAGGAGCAAGTGTATTCTTAACCTCAGGTTTGCACGTGTTTTGACAAGCTGCCGCCGGTTTCGGCCAAGGATTTCAACAAGGGTGAGACATGCCACCAGCGATTTCCATGCTGCTCGGAAAAATGCTCGATACGGGCGACAATTGTTTCCAGTCCCTGTTCATCGGCATAGCAAAACGGTCCCCCACGCCAACGCGGAAAGCCGTAGCCATTGGCATAAACAACATCAATATCACTGCCGCGTTGAGCAATGCCCTCATCCAGTAACAGGGCCCCTTCATTGATCAGGGCCAGAATGCAGCGATCAATGATTTCCTGATCTGTTATCTTGCGTGGCGTCACACCTTCCCGGGTGCGAACGGCTGTAATGATGTCATCTGTGGCGGCATCAAGAATGGGGGTTCGGCTTCCGGCTTCGTATCGGTAGAATCCGGCGTCGGTTTTCTGTCCCTTACGCCCCATTTCAACCAGCTGATCATGCACACGAAAGGCGTGTTCCTCATATTGATCCGTGCTGAGTTTCTTGCGATTGGCATATCCAATATCAAGTCCGGCCATATCCGACATGGCAAAGGGCCCCATCGGCATTCCAAAATCGGTCAGGGCTTTATCAATCTGGGAAGGGCTGGCCCCCTCAAGCAGTAACAGGCCTGCCTCGCGAGCATATCCAGTGAGCATGCGATTGCCGATAAAGCCATGGCAAACGCCGCACACCACGGAGATCTTTTTCATCCGCTTGGCCAGGCCCAAGGCTGTGACCAAAACGGCATCACTGGTTTTTTCTCCGCGGACGATTTCAAGCAATTTCATGATATGGGCCGGACTGAAAAAATGCAGACCCAGAACCCGTTCCGGATGTTTGCTTTGCGCGGCTAGAGCATCAATATCCAGATAGGATGTATTGGATGCAAGGATGGCATCTGGTCGTAACACCTCATCCAGCTCAGCAAAGACCTTGTGTTTGATATCAATGTCTTCAAATACGGCCTCAACCACCAGGTCACATGTTGACAAGCCCTGCCAAGCGTCTGCCACCTGAAGGCGTTTCAGCCTGTCATCATGTACGGGGCCCGCAATGCGACCTTTTTTCAAGTCACCATCGACGATTGCCTTGATCCGGCCGTGGCCGACAGATAAGGCGTCTTTATTGACGTCAAACAGGAATACATCATAGCCAGCCGCCAGCATGGAGGCGGCAATGCCAACGCCCATTGTACCGGCTCCGACAACGCCGATTTGTTTGAGGTCGAGCGGTTTTGCTTTGACGGGATTGGCCAGTTTTCCCGACAATCGCTCAGCAAAAAACAGATGACGCATGGCAGATGATTGCGAGCCCGACATTAGATCGACAAATAGTTCGCGTTCCCGTTTGAGGCCCTCCTCAATCGTTAGTTCACAGGAGGCTTCAATCGCTTCAATCGCTGCCAAAGGTGCCTTTTGGCCCTTCTGGCGCTTGGTGGCATATGTTCGCCATTTCCTTGAAGCGGCTTCATCTATCTCAGCCGGATCCATCTTCCCGATGACGCGTTTTTGCAATTCACCGTGATGGGAAAATCCCAAAGCGCTTTCGTATAAATCCTTGTGGGCAATCTCATCACATAATCCGACTTGAAGGGCGCGCTCTGCAGAGATGGGTTTGCCGCCTACGGCTAGCTCCATGGCGATATCCAGACCGGCAATACGCGAGGCACGTTGTGTGCCGCCAGCGCCCGGGATAAGCCCCAGATTGACTTCTGGAAGCCCAATACGGGCAGAGGCTTCCATAATCCGATAATCACAGGCGAGGGCAACTTCAAATCCACCGCCCAATGCCTGACCATGAATGGCTGCGACAACCGGTTTTGGACACTCTTCCAAAGCCTTGATTACATCTGACAAACCGGGTGATTTTGGCGGTTTGCCAAATTCTGAAATATCGGCTCCGGAAAAGAAGGTCCGACCGGCACAGATTAAAATTACCGTGTTGATGTCATCATGATCCGCCTGGCTCAGGGCCTCGATTAGACCCAACCTGACGCTATGAGACAGGGCATTGACCGGCGGATGATCGACAGTGATGACTAGGCAGGAATTGGCAAATTCAGTGCTGACAGGGGACATGAAAATCTCTCTGTTAAATCACGTGACGGCAGAACGAATGGCGTATTTCTTCTGTGTCCAGACACCTGTTTTCAAGATGTCGGACAGGGTTTCAACGGCATTCCAGACGTCTTCATAGCGGGTGTAGAGCGGGGTAAAGCCAAAGCGCAAAATGTCTGGCGCTCGAAAGTCGCCAATGACGCCGCGCTCTATCAGGGCTTGCATGATTTCATAGCCGTTCTCATGCCGGATCGAGACTTGCGAACCGCGCTGATTGGCATCGCGTGGGCTGGCCAATTCAAAGCCATCGTAGCACGCCTCAACCCGTTCGATGAAAATCTGTCCCAAAGTACGGGACTTGGCCCGGATTTGCGACATGTCCGCCTCAAGCATGAGATCCAGTCCACATTCCAGTGAGGCCATGCCAAGGATGGGCGGTGTTCCGCACTGAAACCGGTTGATTCCACTGGCGGGTGTGTATTCATCGCTAAACTCAAATGGTTGGGCATGACCCATCCAACCGGACAGAGCCGGAAACACGGTGTCATGATGGCGGGAGGCGGCAAACAGGAAGGCGGGTGAACCTGGTCCGCCATTGAGGTATTTATAACCGCAACCAACAGCAAAATCTGCGTTACAATTATTCAGATCAACCGGCATGGCACCGGCTGAATGGCTGAGATCCCAGATCACCAAAATGCCCTTTGCATGAGCCTGTTTGGTCAGGGCTGCCATATCGTGGAGCTGGCCGGTTTTATAATGTGTGTGGGTGAGAAGCAGGACGGCAATATCGTCGTTGAGCGCGTCTTCAATCTGGGATGTTTCAACGAGCCGGTGTTCAATTTTTCCACCACTCATCGCGGCAATGCCCTGCATCATATAGGCATCTGTCGGAAAATTTCCGGTTTCTGACAGAATGACAAAACGGTCAGAATTTAGTTGAATACAAGCCGTAAGTGCTTTGAAAATATTGATGGAAGTGGAATCGGATGCGATCACTTCATTCGCTTCAGCGCCAATCAGGTGGGCGATTTTTGCGCCCAACCGGCCCGGCATATTGATCCAGTCATTTTCATTCCAGGACCGGATCAGGCCGCGTCCCCATTCCCGTTTGACCATATCATCAAGACGAGGTGCCGTTTCCTTGGGAAGGGCACCCAGGGAATTGCCATCCAGATAGATTTCATTTTCGGGAAGATCAAAGCGATCGCGAAAATCTTTCAATGGATCATTGGCGTCCATCATCTGAATATCGGTCAAACTTGTCATGGTAATTCCCTCAAAACGGCCCGAATGGGAGAGGCATCGGCACCGGCAATTTTCAGGGGCAGGGCGATCAATTCATATCGGCCATCCGGTACGCCATCAAACACCAAGCCCTCCAGAATGCGCATATCATGGCGATAGACCGCATGATGAGCCTCCATGGTTTTCGACGTTTCCGGATCAATGGAAGCTGAATCGATACCGATCAGGCGGCACCCCGCCTTGGCCAAGGCATCAATTGTATCAGCATGAATAGCCCTGAAATCATGGTCCCACTCTTCTGCTGGGAAGTTCTCATAAGTTCGGATCAAGACCCGGCTTTCACCTTTGAGCAGAGACCAATCCAGATCATCCGGGGTAATCCTTGAAACGCCGGACTGAGCCGTCATCAAGACGCAAGGCCCAAGATATGTGTTCAGATCAAGAGCAGCCATATCAGCACCAGACGCATCATAATGTGAAGGCGCATCGCCGTGAGAACCCGAATGTGTCGATAGTGTCAGTCTGGAGACCTTGACCGGACAGTCTGATCCAATGCTCCAGACTTCTTCGAGATCAAAATCAGTATCATCGGGCCAAACCGGAAGGTTGGGCCGCAAAGTTTGTGAGATATCCCAGAGCTTTGCCATGATGAATTAAAGTGTTGTCCTGACGGTCCAAATTTCGGGAAAGAAACGCAAATTGAGGGCTTTGACCAGATAATCAACGCCCTTGGTGCCACCCGTTCCGCGGCGAAAACCGATAATCCGTTCAACGGTTTTCATGTGATTAAAGCGCCATTGCTGGAATTTATGTTCCAGATCGACCAGTTTTTCACCCAGTTCATAGGCTTCCCAATGGGTGTCACTATCGCGGTAAATGATCCGCCAGACATCTTCAACTGCCTCTGAGGGGTGGTAGGACTTGCTCCAGTCCCGATCCGCAAAATCTTTAGGAATGTCATAGCCTTTGCGCGCCAACATCATCAGGGTTTCATCCCACAGGCTGGGCGCTTCCAATGCGCTCATCACCAATTTGTGGGCCGGCGGATTATCCTTGTGCACCTTGGCCAGTGCGGCATTTTTATTGCCCAGGCGAAACTCGATGGCCCGGTATTGGAACGATTGAAAGCCCGAGCTTTGACCCAACTGATCACGAAAGCTGAGATAATCAGCTGGCGTCATGGTTGAAAGAACATCCCAGGCGCTGATCAATTGCTCTTGAATACGAGACACGCGGGTCAGCATTTTCAAGGCCGGGCCCACTTCATCCTTGCGGATATGATTGATCGCGCCTTCGGTTTCCTTGATCACCAACTTCATCCACAACTCGGCTACCTGATGGATGATGATAAACAGGCTCTCATCATGGACCGGTGTCAGAGGTGTTTGGGCATCAAGTATTTTTTCAAGGCCTAGATAAGACCCATAGGACATGTCTTCCTTGAAATCCCAATGAATATCCTCGCCTGAGACATCCACTTTTGAAGAAAATTTGTCCGACATTTCCGTCTCCCCGAGTGTTCGTGTCGCGATGAAAAGTATATCAGTTATGGCGCAAATACAGTCTCTATATCGAATCCCGGTAGGTCGGAACCCAACAAAGCTTTAGATGTAAAATATCTCTGTAATCAAGCTCTGTGACAGTGGGGCGAGGATAAACAAAAAAGGCGACCCGAAGGCCGCCTTTTCCGCTTGGTATTCAATTGGCTTACCAACCACACTGGCGGTCAGAATTTTCTTCTTCCAGATAGCTCATCAGAGGCTGGAAATACGCGGTGATGGCAGAGCCATCCATTTCGCGAGTACCCGTGAAGGCTTCCAGAGCATCCGGCCAAGGCTGGGAAGCTCCCATTTCCAACATGGCATTAAAGCGCTCTCCCACTTCATCATTCCCGTATACGGAACAACGATGTAGCGGGCCGTCCCATCCAGCCATTTCACAGGCGGATTGATGGAATTGGAACTGCATGATGAAGCTCAGGAAATAGCGCAGATAGGGTACATTATTCGGGATGTGGTATTTTGAGCCCGGATCAAACGCATCTTCAGGACGCATGTCCGGCGGGATAATGCCCTGATACTGGTTTCTCAACTCCCACCAGGCCTCATTATAGTTTTCCGGTGTGATTTCACCGCGGAAAACGCGCCAGCGCCACTGATCCATCATCACAGCGAACGGCAGGAAGGAAATTTTATCCAGCGCCGTATCCATCAACAGACCCAGATCGGCATCCGCGCTTGGCATGTCGGCTTCATTCAACAGGCCGATCTGAACCAGATATTCCGGTGTCATCGACAGGGCAATGAAGTCACCAATGGCTTCATGGAAACCATCATGGGCCCCGTTCTGGAACAAGACATCCTGACCATTATAGGCCCGCTGGTAGTAATTATGGCCCAGCTCATGATGGACGGTGACAAAGTCATCGCCATTGACCCGTGTGCACATCTTGATGCGGATATCGTCGACGCTGTCGAGATTCCATGCCGAGGCATGACAGGCCACTTGTCTATCCTGAGGCTGGGTGATCAAGGAACGTTCCCAGAATGTATCGGGCAGGGGTTCCATCCCCAAAGATGAGAAGAAACCTTCCGCCGTGCGAACCATCTGATTGGCGTCATAGCCATTTTCGATCAGCAAATCGGTGACATTATATCCGGCTCCGCTATCGCTGACTGAGGCAATGTCAGACAGGCCAGCCCAGGACTGTGCCCACATATTACCCAACAGATCAGCCCGGATAGGGCCAGATGAAGCCTGAACCTCATCGCCATAATTTTCGCTCAACTCGTCACGGACATAACAATGCAATTGCTCATAAAGCGGCTCGACCTGACCCCACAGGCGTTCGACTTCTGCTTCCATTTCTGCCGCCGGCATGTCGTAATTGGACAGCCACATTTCAGACAAATCGGAAAAGCCGAGCTCGCGAGCACCTGAATTGCCAAGCTCAACCATTTCAGCATATTCAGCGCTCATCTGGCCTGGATTGATCGCAGATCGCCATGATGACCAAATCTCGGCCAGCTGTTCTGGGTCACGCCCCGTGCGCATCATTTCTTCCAGGGCATTATGATCGTAGTCAACGCCATCAATGGTCGCCAAGCTGGTGGCGTATGTTGAACCCATACTGGTTGAGATTTCGGACAGGCGGGCAGCAGCAGCCGGATCACTGGATGGGGCGGGAAGTGTGATACCCGCTGTCAGAGCCGTGATCTTGCGCTGCATATCAAGTGGCAGGTCTAGCTCACTAAAGCGCGCCGTATCATTGGCCATACGTACCGACATTTCGGTCGCTTCTGTGCCCATCCGGGTGACGAGCCAATTAGTGTCATAGGTAATGAAATTGGCATTGACCCAGGCGGTCCGTGACGCAAATTCGTTGAATGCGGTCAGCTCTGCTTCCGTGCTGGCCAAAAAGGCCGCTGCATCTTCAACTGTTGCTGAATCCGCTTCTGTGCCTGATGAGCCATGATGTGCGGTATAATGACCATCATAATTGGCATAATTGGTGTGATAGACATACATGCCGCCCGCTGCGAGCAAAGCACCCGCTGCAACACCCACTAATAACTTGCTCATTTGATAAACTCCCCACACGACAACCCATGTTGTCATTTGCCGCTATCGTCCCTGTCTTGAGCTCAAGGTCAAGTGTGGCAGTGTCGCAGCTTGTCATAGTGAGGATTGGGCATATTTCACAACCACATGTCGCTCTTGCACTCG
>Ga0316207_10001477_pt1 | contig 28732 bp, 28 predicted proteins | sample 6weekpyrite_MG_FD_204943 | JGI IMG/M metagenome (GOLD analysis project Ga0316207, IMG submission 204943) | Microbial mat bacterial communities from mineral coupon in-situ incubated in ocean water Damariscotta River, Maine, United States -... | ecosystem: Environmental > Aquatic > Marine >...
ATATTTCCAAAGCAAAATCCTTAATAGGTTTTCAACCTGAATTTAAAATTCAACAAGGTATCGATAAAGCGATGCCTTGGTATATCAACTTCTTATCTAAATAATAGTGTTGTTCTTCCGGTTGTTATTATAAGTGATAATTAATTCGTGCCTTAGTTTATGAGCGAGCGCGAATTAATAAGTGCAATATTCGTAAAAAAGCATAAATAAAATAGCATTTTAAAAATTCTTTGCTAGTCTAATTAAAGTAAGCGTATTCACAGTGATAGTGAACGTTAATGACTCAAGTCATTTTTTAATCAAAAAAGGAATTTATTATGCTATTCAAATGGTTTTCTCGCCTGTACCACACAATTGTCTTCATTATTTTGCTTGGAATATTTGTGCACATTTTTGCTCCTATTCTGGTTGAAGCAAGTCCTATCCCCAATGTTTTTATTAATGAAATTCACTATGATAATACTGGTAGTGATCAAAGTGAATTTATTGAGCTTGCAGGAATGGCAGGCATAAACCTAGATGGTTGGTCATTGCATTTTTATAATGGCAGTAACGGCAATGAATACAAAGAATATACTTTTACTAATTGGCTTATTAACGAGAGTGTCAATGGTTATGGCTTTGCAGCTGTATATATTGCAGGCATTCAAAATGGCGCACCTGATGGTATTGTTTTAACGGATGCAGTTGACAACATTATCCAGTTTATTTCCTATGAAGGTGTTTTTACTGCGAATTCTGGCATTGCTGCAGGTTTAACAAGTATTGATATAGGGGTATCACAAAGCTCTGCTACGGCATTAGGTCTGTCATTACAATTAACCGGAATAGGGCAACAATATAGTGATTTTTCTTGGGGAACTGCACAGTTAAGCACTTTTGGGATTGAGAATATACAGCAAGGTTTTATTGATGATAATGCAACTGTTATTTCAGTAAGTGAACCAAGTAGTTTACCCCTGATATTACTTGCACTCTTATCTCTAAGTTTTGTAGTATCTAAACGCTTTTCTGCACGTAAACGACACAGAGTAAACATTTAGCGGTTTAATTCCTTTCTTTACATCATCAAGCCATCTCTCTTATAATAGCGCAAATTATATTGTGCTAGATAATAAGCTCAATACCTCTTGTAAGATTTTGATTGGTGTATAAATTAAGTGTCAAATAATCTCGATAATAATGCTGAAAATAATTTGAATTCAAGTTCATCGGCTATACAGCAACAAATACTTTTAGCACAAATTCAACAAAATCATATGAGTGAAGATAATATAGATTTAAAAGATCTTTGGCGGGCAATATGGGCAGGTAAGATAACAATCATATTGATCAGTTTTGTTTTTGCAGTAGCATCTATTTTTTTCGCATTATCTAAGCCTGACATATATAAGGCTTCTGCAATTTTAGCACCTGCCTCAAGTGAAGGTAGTGCAGGAGGATTGTCTGCATTAGCAGGGCAATTTGGCGGTTTAGCCAGTATGGCGGGCATCAATTTAGGTGGCGGAGGAAGTGGTAAGACAGATTTAGCGCTTGAAATAATAAAATCTCGAACATTTATCGAGCGCTTTATTGCTAAACATGATTTGTTAGTGCCTCTTATGGCTGCTGAAAATTGGGATATGCCTAGCGATACGTTGATTTTCAATGAAGAATTATATGATCAAGGCAACAATAAGTGGATACGAAAAGTAAACGCGCCGAAAAAGCCTAAGCCATCACTTTGGGAAGGCTTTGTAGTTTTCTCTAACTTGCTTAACGTTTCTCAAGATAAAAACACTTCTATTATTACTATTGAACTTGAATACTTCTCACCTACAATGGCAAAGAACTGGTTGAACTGGCTAATTGCTGATGTTAATGAGTTTATGCGTGAGCAAGATCAAAAAGAAGCACAAGATTCTATTAATTATTTAACCCAGCAATTAGAAAATATTCATGTTACAACAATGGAAACTGTTTTTTATCAGCTGATTGAAGAACAAACAAAAAATATGATGCTTACCAAAGTAAAAACAGAATATGTTTTAAAAACGATAGACCCTGCTCAAACACCAGAAGAAAAGTCTAAACCTAAGCGTGCCTTAATTGTAGTTTTAGGGACAGTTTTAGGTGGGATTTTGTCTGTGATAATCGTATTGATTCGTTACTTTTCCCGAAAATAATATAACATATTCATGTTACTAACTTTATTTAAGTGATATGAAATAAAGGTTATAAATATTTTTCATCATTCAATCTGAGCAGTAGTTTTTCTAACTTATTTTTAAAAAATTGAAGTAAGTTTTAACTCAATGATTTAAGTCAAGTAAATTAACTGTGTTCATTTTTAATTTACTACTGTATTAAAGTACGAACTCTAGTATAATCCCCGCCGATACAATGGATTGCTAAGAGTTTTTAGTCGTGTAGTGTTTAATGCATTGTTGTATTGAATAATGGCTATAGTTTTTTAGTAAATGAATTATATATTCCTTAAATTGAGGAATAATTAGTTTTCTTAGGAAAAGATGCTATACATTAGGGCACTGATTGAAACTAGGACGAATAATTAAAAAGTTAACAGGAACGTTACGGAACTTAACATGTATATACTTGCTACAGCATTTACCGCTTTTTGCTTTGCATTTTTAGCTATAAAATTTTTTAAACCTGTTGCTATTGAGGTTGGTTTAGTTGACAAACCAAGTGAACGAAAGCAGCATTCTGGCCACATCCCATTAATCGGTGGGATTTCGATATTTCTAGCTGTGCTTGCAGCAAGCCTTCTTTGGTTACCTAATACTCTTGAATTACGTATGTACTTAATAGCATCAGCTATGATGGTATTTATTGGCGCTTTAGATGATAAGTTTGATTTACGTGTTCGTGTTCGCATTATCGGGCAAATAATAATAGCAAGCCTGATGATTTATGGTGTTGGTGGTTATATTGCTAACTTGGGTAATTTATTTGGCTTTGGTAATGTGGTGCTTGGTCCTTTTGGCATTATTTTTACTTATGTAGCAATTATTGTAGTTATCAATGCTTATAATATGATTGATGGTATTGATGGTTTAATTGGTAGCCTGAGTATTAATACTTTTACCTCCGTTGCTATTTTATTTATTATGAGTGGGCAAACCGATTATTTGAGCTATCCGTTAATATTAGCAACAGCCACAATTCCTTATTTAATGTTTAATTTAGGTTTTTTACAAAAAGAAACTAAAAAGATATTTATGGGAGATGCTGGTAGTATGTTTGTTGGCTTAAGTGTTATTTGGTTATTAACTATGGGCACGCAAGGTGAACAATCATCTTTTAGACCAGTAACAGCATTATGGATTTGCGCAATCCCCCTTATGGATATGCTCGCAATTGTTGTTAGAAGATATAAAAATGGCAAGTCACCTTTTAAGCCAGATAGAGATCATTTACACCATATATTACAACGTGTAGGTTTTAGCTCACGTCAAACACTTGTTATTATCTCAAGTATTGCTGCTGTTATGTCAGCTGTTGGGCTTGTAGGTGAATATTTACAAGTGCCAGAATATATCATGCTTGTTGGCTTTTTGATTACGTTTATCCTTTATAGCTTAACTATTAGAGCTGCAGTAAAATAGCTCTAAGTAGTGCTAATTCCCCACTAGCTAATTTACAATATTATTAATTGGCTAGTTACTTTTATTATCGACACCCATAGCTTATCTTGCTAACATCTAACGCAATTATTTTAATTATAAATTTGTTGATCTTATGCTTAAAAATCGTGGTTTTACGATGATTGAATTACTCATTGTTATTGTTATTTTAGGATTATTAGCATCCCTTGTTGCTCCTAAGTTCTTTTCTCAATTAAGTACTGCTGAACGTGGTATTGCTTCCGCACAAATGAATGCTTTTGAAACCGCACTTGATACTTACAGATTAGACATGGGAACTTACCCTGCAAAGCTTGAAGATTTACGTGCAAGTGATAAACCTCGGTGGGATGGGCCATACTTACCAAAAGCAATTCCATTAGACCCATGGGGAAATCCGTACATTTACACAGTTCCTGGTGACGAAGGTGCCCCATACAAAATTCAATCATATGGCGCTGATGGTAAGCAAGGTGGTGCAGACAATAACGAAGATATAGTGCATAAGTGATGACATCACAAGTATTGCAATTAAATGATTTGCTGGTTGAGAAGTTTGGTGTATCTCAGCAAGATTTGTCAAAAGCACAAAAATATCAGCAACGTTTTGGTGGCCGTTTAGAGCAAATTCTAGTTAACATGGGTAGCTTGCCTGAAGACCAAGTTGTTAAGTTATATAGCGTATACTTGCAGTTACCAATGTTAGATCTAAGTCAATTTGTTGATGTTGATTTACCTGTTATTGATGAAAACTCATTATCCTTGTTGTTAGATAATCAATGGGTTCCACTAGCTGTTGATAACAATAATTGGCAATTTGCTTGTCGATTTCCACTAGATCTCTCTATTAATGAATGGTTAACTCACCAAGGCATTCAGGCAACTGTTTTTCTTGCAAGTGAATCTGATCTTCAAATTTTATCCGCAAAGCTTCAACAAGATATTCCCACTAATGATGGCGATAACGAACTTGTTGGTGATGAAGAGGATAGATTACGTGAATTAGCGAGTGAAGCGCCAACTGTTAATTTGCTTAACTCTTTAATAACCAAAGCGTTAAGACTTGGTGCGTCAGACATGCATCTTGAACCATTTCAAGGTCGTTATCGTGCAAGATTAAGAGTTGACGGTGTACTTCATGAAGCTGAAATATTATCACCTAGAATGCAAGTACCTATTGTCACTCGTCTTAAAATTTTGTCAGGAATGGACATAGCTGAAAAACGCCGACCGCAAGATGGCAAAATAGAGATGAAAATAGCTAATCAAGAGTTAGATATTCGTGTTTCTGCTTTACCTCTCAACGGTGGTGAGTCGTTAGTTTTACGCTTTTTAAGAAAAGATAATGTGCAATACGATATGTCGGTTTTAGGTTTGTCTAACGATATAGAAACACTTATTCGTGAAGATATTAAAACTACTTCCGGCGTGGTTTTACTAACTGGGCCTACTGGTTCGGGTAAAACCACAACACTCTATACTTTCTTAAATGCACTAAATAATGACGATGTGAAAATTATCACTCTCGAAGACCCTGTTGAGTATCAACTTGAAGGTATTAACCAAGTACAGGTTAATAGTGATATTGGTTTTAATTTCTCCGCAGGTTTACGCTCAATTGTTAGACAAGACCCTGATATTATCATGTTGGGTGAAATTCGTGATAAAGAAACTGCGCAAATAGCTCTTCAATCAGCGTTAACAGGGCATTTGGTTTTTTCAACTGTACATACTAACGATGCCGCGAGTGCTTATACACGTTTATTAGACTTAGGCGTAGAAGAATTTTTACTTAATGCAGCGCTTGTATCGATAGTTGCTCAACGTTTAGCCCGTAAAATATGTAGTCACTGCGCTCAACCCGCAGCAGATTCAGCACAATTAATAGAAAAATACCAATTACAGAATTTGGCAGATAAATTTAATATTGCTGAAATTAAACTAAGCAAAGGCCTAGGTTGTAAAGAGTGTGGTAATTCTGGGTATAAAGGGCGAATGGCTGTTGTTGAATATTTACGCTGTGATGATGAAATTAAAGCAATGCCTAAGGATTCAGATTTTATACCTAAAGCCAAAAAGCATAATTACAATTTACATCGAAGAACCTTACTTGAAGATGGTTTGTATAAAGCTATTTTAGGTTTAACTACCATTGAAGAAGTAGTTCGGATTGCAGGCTAATGGCACTTTTTCTCTATAAAGCTTATGACAATTCAGGTGCTAAAGAGGATGGCCAAATTGAAGCCAATGATAAAATTGCCGCTTTAGCTGAATTGAAGAAACAGGGCTTATTAACAAGTGAAATAAAAGAATTAAAAGCTGCAGGTACTTCCATCTTTAGCTTTAATCAAAAAGTATCGTTAAGTGATTTAGAATTTCTAACAGCGGAATTAAGTTTATTGCTTGAATCAGGTGTTCGTATCGATAAAGGTATCGATATTATAAAGCGCACTAAAGCAAAGCCTGCTTTAGCTAAATTACTAAGTGAAATAAGTAACGGTATTAAAAAAGGCAAAAATTTATCAGAATCGTTTCGTGAACACGAGGATGTTTTTGATGACTTATATTGCAACTTAATAGAATTGGGTGAAGCTTCTGGCAATTTAAGTGAAATTTTTGCCGATCTTGCTAAAGATCTAAAGTTTAAGCGGGAGTTACAGCGGAAAATCATAAGCTCATTAGCTTACCCATTAGTAATATTTTTTGTTTGCATTTTAAGTGTTTTTTTTATTTTTAATTTCATTATCCCAAAAATGTCATCAATGTTTAATGATGTCTCTGATTTGCCTTGGTATACCAGCGCAATGCTAAGTACCAGTGAATGGATGATTGATTATCAAGGCTTTTTAGTGCTTGGCGTTATTGCTAGCATTACCGCATTAGTTAAAGCGAGTAAGCAACCTGCTTTTATAACTTGGTGGCAAAATACTAGCTTAAAATTGCCTGTTATTGGCCATGCAGTTACCACAGTTGAACGAATTCGTTTTAATAGTGGTCTGGCAATGATGGTTAAAGCAGGCGTACCCATTGATAAAGCGTTGGGGTTATCTGCCGGAAACATAAAAAATTTAGCACTCAGACGAGAGCTCGAAATAGCAAAAAATAAGGTTAAAGCTGGTAGTGCATTAACACCTGCTTTAAAACAAACATCCTTATATCCAGATTTTTTTATCTCTTTATTAGAAGTGGGTGAAGAGTCTGGAAATTTAGCGCGAGTTTTTGATGAAATAGCCAACCGATCACGACAAGAATTTGAAAGTTGGACTGAGCGAATGACAACCTTACTTGAACCATTAATGATTCTTTTTATGGGGGGATTTGTTGGTGGTGTTGTTGTTGTTATGTTGCTTAGCATGGTTTCTATTAATGAAATTGGTCTGTAGAACCTGAAATTATTATGATAGGAAAAAGCTATATAAAGAAGTATGCAGGTTTCACGTTAATTGAACTAATGGTAGTTATGGCCATTGTTGCTTTGCTGTTAACTATGGTTGGTCCTTTAGCAATAAATGCTGTTGATAAAGCTAATGCAAAACAAGAAATGCTTACTATGAAAAACTGGTTAAGAAAAATCAGTTACCGCGCTTTCGCAACAGGTAAGCAATATCAATTAAAATTAGCAGGAAAAAAAGCAGAATTATTTACTATCGAAAAAGGTATAGAACAAAGTACTGAAAATCAGCATGTAACACCACTTATCACTCACTCTTTTGAAAGTCTTTTTTTTCAACCACAAGTATTAACCTACAATACCAAAGGTTTTGTTAGCCCTACAACAATTCAAGGTACTTACCGTAATCAAACTTTACAGTTAGATTTGAAACAGTGGGTCAATGGCGAAGAGCCTAAAATCTAAATAAATATGACAAATAACGTAGCAAAATTTAAATCTCGTATACGAGTAAACTCAGGCTTCACCTTAATTGAAGTTATGGTTGCTGCGGTTATTTTATTTTCTGTTATAGCAACCGTTTCTATGGTTTATCGAGGGGCTTTTTTGAGTAGTGAGAAAGCTAACAAACATATTAATTTAACTGGCGTTTTACCCGCAGTTTTAGCCTCTATAAAGCAAGAACTACAAGATGTTAGCCGCTCAAGTGAAACTGAGGTTAGCCGTAGCACTAATGCTTGGCAAGTAAAGTACCAGTGGTCGGCCAAACTATTAAAACTAAAATCAGCACCAGAAAAACTAGATGTAGATACAGGTAACTTTGTTAAACCACCTTTAAAATATAAATTGTGGCGGGTAGAGCTAACATTAGAAAGAGACGGTTTGGTTAAGCAGTATAGTTATAATGAACTGGGGTGGACTGATGATTAGCTATAGAGGTCGACGGCAAAAAGGTTTCACTTTAATAGAATTGATGATCGCAATATCTATATTGAGCTTATTACTTTTTACAGGTTCTTATAGTTATAGCTTAATGTCACAGCGTTGGAATAAAGAACTGGGACAGTTTTCTAATAGTGCAAAAATTACCAAGAATTTAGATTTATTACAGCGTTTATTGACTGGCGTTTCACCTTTTGTTGTGGTTGACAATAAACGTAAACCCTCCTTCTTTTTTATTGGTGCAAGTAATAGTTTACTTGCTGTAAGTAACACTGGGTTGTTTAGTAATAACTATCCTGAAATATTTCGTCTAACTGCGCTTGAAAAAGAAAATGGTTTGGTCGATCTTATTTATCAATCAGAGTCGACAGAAAATGTATTGTTAACTGGTACAGATCAATCAATTGATTTTACTAAAAAAGTAGTTTTATTTTCTGATTTAGATAGTGTTTCATTTAGATACTTTGGCTGGAAAAATATTTTTGCAAAGAACTCTCGATCTGAAACAGGGGTTAAAAAAGAATGGCAAAATAACTATTCAGGTATTGATAAGCAATTAATGCCCAATTTATTCACACTAATTTTAATCAAAAATGGGAAGAACTTAAGTTTTCCTGTTGTTTTGGAAGAAGGCTCTGAACATTGGCTTTCACCATATTTTGATAGTGAAGGTTAGTCAAATGATAAAACAACGAGGTATTGCGCTAATTCAAGTGTTGTTAATCACTGCCATCCTTTCTGTATTAGCATTATATTTAACCACAACTGCTAAAAATCAAATCAGGGTTACTCAGTGGACAAATGATAAAGCCGATGCATTAGTTGCTATGCATAACGCTGAGTCCAATTTGTTGTTTACTTTATTAACGGAGTCAAAAACTAGAAATAGTGCAATTCCCATTGATAATAGCGTTATTGCCCCTGTTCAGAGCATTTTAGTTAATTGGAATTTTTTTAATAAGCCATTTACTGTTAGTCGTCAAGTATCAATAGCAATGCAAGATCAATCTGCTTTAATAAATTTGCATTTTCCTAACCGTGATATATTAACTGCGTTGATCATATCTCAAGGATATAGCTCTAATCAGGCAAACGTTATTGTTGATAACTTGTTAGATTGGCAGGATCTTGATAGTATTCCTCGCGTTAATGGTTTTGAAGGTAATCAGTCGGATATTACCGCTATACGAAATGGTGCTTTACCTAGCGTATATGATTTACGCTTTATTGAAGCAATATCGCCAGAGTTACAAAAGGTATTAATTAATAATTCGACAATATATAGCAAAGGGTCTTTTAATCCAACTAACTCACCTTTAGAGCTGTTGATTGCATTATCAAATGCAGCGACAGCTCTAAAGGTGATAGAGTTAAGAGAAACTAAGCAACTTACAAAACGAAAGTTTACTCAGCTCACCGGAATAAGGGAAAATGATGATACTTTCTTTTATCCTTCTAATTATGTGTCAATTACCTTAAGTAGTAGAGTAGGGGATTCAGTGATAAAAAAAATAATAACAATACATATTAACCCTTACGCTCAGGCAGAAAAACTGCCTATTAATATTTTGTCTACCCTTGGTTAAATTGTGAAAAATAACGCTTCAAATAATAATTTATCAGAAAACAGCATCAAAAAGTTAAAGTTGCCATATTGGTTCAAGCAATTAATGTGTAAGGCAGTAGGGTATTTTAATGGTGATTTATATCGCTTTGTGCTTAATTCTACTAATGATTTGACCTTGGTAATAGATCAAAAATCTACAACACCACTTATCACAATATTTTCAAGAGCTTATTATAACGAAAGCGCTAAAAGTTACCCTGTAGAAAGCAATAGCGAACTTAAAAAGCTATTATCTTTAGAGTATGGAACATCAAAAAATACCTTTTACCATGTTTGGGGAGGAGATACAGGCCAAAACCAAGTTAATATCTGGCAGTTCTCTTCAACAGTTCCTGATTCTTTCATCAAATTACCAGAGTCACTGCTTTTATCACAACTCTTAAACGACAGTGACGTAATACTTAGTGAAGTTTTTTGTGCTAGCGACAGTCTTTTGTATGTAGCAAGAAATCAAAAGTTAATTCATTCTTCATTTCAAACACCTATAATCAATTCAGCAACGCGTTTTTCAATGGCAGCAGGTTTGCCAATGATAGAAAACGAAATATTGTTTACTAAAGGTGAACAATCACAACAACTTGCTAATGGTTTGATGAAAGTTAGTCCTAATATTCTAGCTAGTTTCATTAAAAAAATAGACGGTAATAATAGTTTATCATTGTTAAAAAAAATACTATTACCCGTAGTAGCGGCTAGCGCAGTATATTTATTAACAACCAGTACTTTTTTGCTCTATAAACAAAATACCCTGCAAAGCCAGTTAAGTGACAAAAGCGAACAGGTTTCTTTTGCGTTACAACAACAGCAAATCTTCGATGACAACATGGTTCGTTATCAAGCTTTAAAACAGTTCACTAACACGCAAACAATACGCTCTGCGCTTTGGGTTTTAATGTCCGATGTTTTTTCTACAGCCAAAGTTACCAATATTAGAATTGTAGATAATCGTTATGTTATTAGAGGTACTGTTGATAAAGCAACCGAGTTGTTAGAACAAATCAGTAATCACTTAAGTGTCAAGAACGCCAAATTTGATTTTCCTACCAGAAAAGGTCGAGGTGTAGAGGTTTTTGTTATTAGTTTTGAATTGTCCAACCAGCTATTTATTGAGAATAAAGCAGTAAGCAAAAACGGATCCGCTTTAGTTGAGGAGGAAACACATGGCTGAACTTAAAAAGCATGCGTTTTTATTATCCATATTAGCTGTTTTACTTGTTGCCAAGTTTGTTTTACTACCCGTTATTGAGTGGCAAGATGCCATGATTGCAGATATTCAATTATTAGAAAAAAAATCTCAAAAAGTAGCAAGAGTTATTTCGGGAGAAAGCAATACCAATGAAATTAATCTGTTATTAAGTGAAGAAGTAGCGAAAGGGAATAAGTTATTTTATCCTCATCAAGCGCAGTCTAAATTTAAATTACAACAACAAAAATTAATTGAATCATTATTGGCTGAACACCGACTGAAATCCCAAAATATAGGCTGGCAAACGCCAAGTGAGTTAACTTTTATACAAGTTGATAAACATCCTTTACAGTTACGCTTTAGTGGCAAAACACTTGATGTAATGAAATTTATTGCTGCAATCGAAAAGCTAGAGAAAAAAATAGAAGTAAGTGACTTTAATTTGTCACTGAAAAAACAAAATGAAAACTCTTTAGGGCAATGTGACGGTAGGCTTACAGTAAACTTTTATGTCAACAGCACGACACAAAATATAAAACATCAGGAGGCTTTATGAGTATATCCGCGTTAAAGCCAACACTTATTAACTTTTATGAAAATAACAAGTTTCCTCTTGTAGCTGCACTTACAGTATTATTTCTTTTAACTTTACTAGATAGTGAAAGATTCATATTTACCGTTAAAACTAAACAAAAACAAACAGCAATAAGTAATGTTGAACCACTAGCATTACAAAGGCTATCGGATGCGGATATTGTTTCAATCGAAAAAGCATATGAAAACTTTGAACATAGTGAAGAATTGAAACAAGCTGAAAAAGTGCAGCTTATGTCTGCTGCGGAACAAGAAAAGCAGCAAGGTGAACTAGTGTCTCTATTTGTTGGAGATAACAAATTAAAATTAAAAGCAGTAGTGCGCTACAATAAACAGTCAGCAGAAAACACAGGTGACCATGCTTATTACGCATTAATAGAAACCGAAAATTTAACCAAAGGCGAGCGGGTTGTGCAAAAGTACCAACATAAAGATGATATTTTTGGCTATCAACTTATTATTAAGCAAAACCAACAGGTGCAACTTGTTGCTAAAAAAGCGGGAGTTCAGCGCATAATTAACTTGGTTATGTATCAAAAATCTAACAACGCACTTAAAAAAAATAACGAACAAGCTTTGTCTAATCAAAATAACATTAAAAAGTCTTCGGAATAACCTATGACAACCAATCACCTTTTTATACTTACCCTTTTCTCTACAGTTTTATTGTCTTCTTGTAGCTCAACTACTGTTGATGAAAGTCAAAAGGTTCAACAGTCAAATAAATTATCATCATATTTGGCTAATGATACAAAAAAACTAACACTTGCTGATAAGGCTGAGCGTCAATCTGAACTAACTTCAGATAATAATCGCTCAACTAAAGATAAAATGTTGTATTTGCCACCGTTATCAACTGAAGCCAATGTTTCTAATGTTGCAATTAACTTATCGCAGCAGTTTAGCGAAACAAAAACAGTACAAATTACTGCTGATGATTTACCCCTAAAAGACTATTTACACTATGTAATGGGTGAGCAACTAAATGTTAGCTACATTTTAGGTGAACAAATAAAAGATGATAATAACCCCGTCACGCTTAATATTCAGCACCAAGTAACAGAACGTAAGCTTTTTAGTTTAAGTGAAGAAATACTAACCGAGCGTGGTTACATTGTTAGATATGAAGATGGCATTTATTACATTCATAAATCTGACGGTGCAAATGCAAAGGGCAGTGTTGCTTATGGTTACGGAAAATCTTTTGACAATGTGCCTAATACTTCTATTGATATTGTACAGTTAGTACCCTTTACTTATGGTATGCAAACGTCACTAGCGAATACACTAAGACAAATTGTTAAAATTAAAGCCACACCCGATTTTGATCGTAGCGCACTTATTTTACAAGGTAAAAGAAAGGATATTTTACGCGCCCTAGAGTTTGTTCACTTAATGGATCAGCCTGCTTTTAAAAATAGACACATCGGTGTATTTAAAGGCAGTTATGTCACTACTGATGAATTAAAAGAACAATTACCTAAGCTACTCAAACAAGAAGGTATAACAGTTGATACAACAGGGTTAACAGATAAGGCCGTGTCAATTGTTTCTTTAGAAACCATAGGTACAGTGGTTTTATTTGCTAACAGCAAAGAACTATTAACACGTGTAGAATTTTGGGCTAAACAAATAGATCAGCCACCAAGTGGTAATCAACTGCAGTACTTTTTATATCAACCTAAATTTGCCCGAGCAACCGACTTAGGTGAAAGCATGCAAGCTTTGCTAGGAGGTAGTTCAAATACTGGTGTTGGTAATAGCACCTCAGCAGCAGGACAAAATAAAGCTAATAATACTAAAAAAGCAAATAGTAGAGGTAACTCCAGTGGTAGCGTGTCAAATGGTGATACTCGGTTAGTGGTTGATGAACGTGCCAATTCATTGATATTTAATACCACTGGTGATAATTATCGTCAATTACTGCCGTTAATTAAACGTTTAGATGTTATGCCCAAGCAAGTCATTTTAGAAGTGATGATTGCCGAAGTAAAATTAACTGACATATTTAAACAAGGGGTTGAGTTTGCTTTAACCAATCAAGGCGATGCAGCTTTAGTTGGCGGTTTTGACTTGAAATCAGGCTCTGCTGGTTTGTCGTACTTATTAACTGGCGCTCAAGGTAATATTAGCTATAGTCTTTTACAAACTAATAATAATGTCGATGTGCTTTCAAGGCCGTCGCTATTAGTTAGAGATGGTGTTACTGCTAACATTGTTGTTGGCGAAGAAATCCCCACCGTTGGTGAAATTGTTACTGACCCTGTTAATGGTAATAGGCAATCTGTCGTATATAGAAAAACAGGGGTTGATTTAAAAGTAACACCAACCATTAATGCTTTAGGTGTGGTAATTATGGAAATAGAGCAAAAAATTACCAATCAGGTTGATGGTGGAGAAAGCGTTGCCAACTCCCCTGTGTTCTTGGAACGCAGTATATCCACGGAAGTAGTCGCTGAAAGCAGTCAAACTGTGATATTAGGTGGTTTAATTAGCGAAAGTCGTACTGTCAATGACAGAAGTGTACCCTTTTTCTCTAGTATTCCTTTAATAGGGCGCTTGTTTGATGCAACATCAGATACTGCTGACAAAACTGAACTTGTCGTTTTAGTAACACCGAGAGTTATCGAATCAACAGATGAATGGGATAATATCAAGGCAAAATTTGCCCAAGGTTTAAGCAAACTTAACATTGATCAATAAAAACAGGCATTAATGTCATTTTTTATTAATTTAAGCTTGAATTGCACTTAATTATTCTGTAACGTCTCATTTGAGTTAAGTTTTGTTACTAACATATTGTTTAAATAATGAACTTTTTACTATTTGTTCGCTCATTTAGTAATAATATTGTTGACATAGTAAATGTAACGCCTAAACTTAGTCTTCGTAGAAGTCGCTTAGGCGACGGCCTAAGTGTTAATGTTTATCTAAGTGTAAATTTAACGAAAATAAATTCTTGGGGTTAAATTGCTTCAAGTTTCATGAAACAAAGGAAAATTAAAAATGTTTAAAAAAACTCTTTTAGCTACAGCTTTATCTGCTGCAGCTTTAAATGCAAGTGCAGCAGTAGTTGCAATTACTCCTAACGCAGTTTCTCAAGAAGGTGCAGCAGGTCAAGCAAGTGTTGCAGTTCCTAGTGTTGCTGTAACTGTTGGCGCTGAATATACATTAAATGATTCAGTAACATTTACTATTACCGGTGCTGAGTTTGATACAGCTTTATCTGCACCTGCATTAGCTGGTGCATTATTAGGTAGTGATGGTCTTGCTGGTGGTGCTGGCGATGCAGCGGATGATGCTGTGACTTTTGGCTTGTTAAATACTACAGTAAACTCAGTGACTTTCCGTATTACAGCTCAAACTGATGGTGGTACTGATGGTGTTACTTATACTGATGCTTTAGGTGGTGCTTACGCAAATGGTGTTTTCACACTTTCTGGTATGGTAATGAAAACATCTACTGTTCTTGATGCAGCTGGTGCTATCAGTGTTGCATATTCTGCAATTACTAATAATCAGCAAGCAATTGATGCTACAGGTACTTTATCTGGTACTTCTTCAAATGTTATTGCACAGTTTAGCTCTTCAGTAACTAAATCTGCAAACGCGGTAATTGATGTAAATAATGATCGTCAACAGTTTACTGCAGGTGATGACTCAATTACTACAGATGTAATCACTATTACACCAGTGGAAGCAGCAGCTGCATTACATGATGCTGCGTATACCGGTGCTACTCACGTAATTAAAGGTGACTTTACTTGGATGGAAACTGATGGTGATGCAGGTATTGATGCTGCTGAATTAGCTGCTGCATTTGCTGCAACTGGTGGCGCAGATACTTACACTAGTGTTATTAATGCAACGTCTGATGAAATAACTGTAACCGTTGCTGATGCTGGTGGTAATACTGTTGAAGTAATGACTGGTACCTTCACTAATGCTGGTATAGGCGCAGGTAATGCGGTACTTCCAACTCAAACACTAACATCTGATTCTACTATTAACTACAATACGGCTGCTGCTGCTGCTGCTACTAAAGCTACATCAACAGCTGAAGCTGCCGGTTCATGGACGTTAAATGGTAAAGTTGCAACAATCAACTACATGCCATTTGGTGATAACACGCAAGTAATTATGCGCGCTACTAACACTGGTGTTCAAACTGGTGATGTAACAGTTCGTTATATGCTTGAAGGTGTTGATACTACATGGAACACTGTTACAGGTACTGTAACAACTCTTGCTCCAGGTGTAACTAACATTGCTGATTTAGTAATGAACGCTATTAAAGCAGATGCTGGTGTAACTAAAGGTAAAGTAGCAATTGAAATAACTGCTAACGTACCTACTGGTGATGCAACTATCTATGCTGCATACAAAGTTGTTTCAGAAACTGACCGTGGTTTCGTAGGTAACTTCTAATCATTACTGATTAAAAGAAAACCTGAAAATAAAAACGCGCTTAGGCGCGTTTTTTTATGCTTGTAGTTTGAAGCGTTAATAAAGATTACTAGTCTCACTACAATGATGTCGCTATACTTGTGACATAAACTAGAGCAAGTTAGTCAACTTGGAATTAGTCAAAAGGTCATTTAAAATGATAAACCTTAAGCGAGACAAACTTAAACTATGAAGCTTGCTGTTTTTGTTGATCAATTTCCTGTTCGTTCTCAAACCTTTGTATTGAATCAAGTTACTGGATTAATTGACCTGGGTGTTGATATCACTATTTTATCGCTAGGGGCGGGTGATAAAGCTATTTTTAATGATGATAAGTTAAAACAATATAACTTAGCACAGCGGACTGTTTATCTTCTTGATAGAGGCTCTATTACACAAAGCAGATTACTTAGGTTTGTTTATCGTTCTTTTTCTGTGTTAACAGGTATTTTGATAAATAATAATCGATGGTCAGTTTTAAAAGCACTTAATGTTAGTCAATTCGGACAGCAAGCCAAAAGTTTATTATTAGCCACTATTGTTGCTCGGCTTTCTCTGGCACTAAAATTTGATGTAATAGTAGCTCATTTTGGTTTCAATGGTGTAACAGCTAATCAATTACGAGAGTTGGGAGTATTGCAAGGTAAAATTGCAACGATATTTCATGGGCATGATATCTCAAGTGTTCAAGCGCTTGCCCAACGAAATAAAAGCTACCAAGCACTTTTTCAACAAACTGAATTGATGTTACCGATAAGTGAGCTTTGGAAAAAAAAATTAATTGAGCTGGGTTGCCCTGATACTAAAATTATTGTACATCGAATGGGGGTTGATTTAGCAAGTTTTCAATATAATGAAAATTTGCTAAATCAAGAAAGAGAAAGCCTGAAAATATTTACCGTAGCTCGCTTTGCTGAAAAAAAAGGTTTGAAATATGCGATAAAAGCCATGGCATTGTTGAAGAGCAATACGGATATAGATTTTCACTATACTTTAGCTGGTTTTGGAGAGCTTGCTGATGAATTGCAACAGTTAGTTATTGAACTGAATTTATCAAAAGAGGTTAGCTTTATTGGCGAAATAAACTCTGAACAGGTTAAAAGCTATATGCAGCATGCGGATGTGTTTTTACAACCCAGTGTTACTGCAAAAAATGGCGATATGGAAGGCGTACCGGTCACTATTATGGAGGCTATGGCAATGGGAACTGTTGTTGTTTCAACCTTTCATAGCGGAATACCTGAACTAATAACTCACAATAAGCATGGCTTATTGGCAAATGAACGTGATGAAGTAGCTATTGCACAACACCTAGAGTCTATTGCCTTAGATAAAGAGCATGCACAGGATTTAGCTGTTAATGCGAGAAACCGCATTGAACAAATAGGTAATGTTGACCAATTAAACAAAGACTTGATAAAATTATTGAAAAAATAAGAATATACGGCGTTTTAGCCTAAGTATTATTAAGTCCCTCAATTATGGAAATGTATGCTCTCCCATCAAGATAAATGTTTATTTGTTCATATTCCCAAAGCCGCAGGCCAAAGTGTTGAAAGTATATTTGTGCAGCGAAGCGGACTTACGTGGCAAACACGTGATGCTTTACTCCTCAGACCTAATAAAGAGCCAGAACAAGGGCCTCCTAGGCTAGCACACCTCACAGCAAGTGAGTACACTCGTTTAGGTTATATGTCGGAAGATCAATTTTCTCAATATTTTAAATTTAGTTTTGTTAGAAACCCGTGGGCAAGACTGGTTTCTGAATATAATTATCGCCGTATGCAAGGTGTTACTACATATCAAAAGGAATTTAAGCACTTTTTGTTTGAAAGTTTCCCTCAAGAAAATGATGATAATTATTTAACATCTCAAGATTTTTATCGGCATGTAATACCTCAATGGAAGTTTTTATATGATGAAGATGATAATTGTTTAGTTGATTATGTTGGTAAGTTTGAGGTTTTACAGCAAGATTTTGATAAGGTCTGTCAGCGGTTAGGTATACACCAATATATGTTGCCTCATAAAAATATGACACAAGTATCGAGAAAAGGACTTGTTGGTTTTCAAGATAAAGTCATTAAGCGTATAGCAAGAGCTTTTTCTGTGAGGAGCCGTTCTAATATTGCAAAGGCGCATTATTCGCAATATTATGACAATGAATCTCAAGCTTTTGTTGCTGATAAGTATCGTAAAGATATTGAGTTGTTCAATTATCAATTTGACAGTATTTAATGGCTAATAATACCTATGAATAAGTTACAGTCATTATTAAAAAAATACTTGTCTAGCAATGATAATAAAGAAGTGTTGCAGCACTCATTATTGCTTTTTTTTATGAAAATATTTTTTGCTTTTATATCTTTTGTACTTAGCATTGTTATTGCACGAAACTTAAGTGTTGATGACTCAGGAGTTTATTTCTCTATTATTTCTTTAGTTGCAGTATTATCGACGGTTAGTAGAGTTGGGTTAGATAATACAGTGACTCGTTTTATTGCCCAAGCTAACACTGAGAAAAATGAAAGTAAGGTTTCACAGGTTTTTTCAACGGCAGTTAAATGGTCTACTATAGGTTCGTTATTGGTAGCACTAATATTTGCTATGTTTGGCGGCGGTTATATTTATTATAGCCAGCAAGTAGAAAGCTATTTAGAAGTACTGTTTTTAATAATTATCATTTTACCTATTACTAGTGTTAATCAAATTTTGCAGCAAAGTTTTCAGGGGTTGAAAAAAACAGCTTTGTTTGCCTTGTTTTCTGGAGTAGCGAGACTAATAACACTTTTTCTATTACTTATTGTTTTGTTTTTTATTAACATAGTAACGTTAAATATAGCGCTTTATATATTTGCTAGCGCTACTTTTATCGCATTTAGTTTGGCTATGCTAATGTGGAATAAGCAAAGAGATCACGCCATTATAAATCATTGTGAAGATAAACAATTACACCAAAGAATGAAAAAGTCTTGTCTTTCTTTATGGGGCGTTTCTTGTTTTGCTATTATTATGGCCGATGGCGTACAAGTTATGATCGGTTTGTTTAGTGAAGCCGAACAGGCATCTTATTTTGCTATATCAATGCGTGTTGCTAGCCTAGTCGCTTTTATTCTAGTCGCGATCAATGGTATTTTGTCACCGAAATTTGCTGAAATATCTACAAGTAATGATCCTCTGCGTTTGCAAAGTGTTTATCGTGCTGCAACTCGACTAATGTTAATAATAACTACCCCAATATTATTAGGTATTTTCATTTTTGCTGATAATGTCTTATTAGTTTTTGGCGAGCAATTTCAACAAGCAACAGCCGTATTAAGAATATTAGTGATTGCCCAGTTTTTTAAAGTAGCTGTAGGCTCTGTTGGCCAACTTTTAATTATGACAGGTAACGAAAGATGCCAGCGTAATAATTTATTTTTTTCTGTCATAGTTCTATTGGTATTATGTTTGTTATTAATTCCATTTTATGGCGCTTTAGGTGGTGCTATAGCAACTTTATGTGCCATAGCAACTAATAACTTATTAGGTTTATTGCAAGTAAAAATAAAATTGAATATAACGTTGTTTTAAACTGGATTGAGTACAATGCTTAGGTTAATTAATAAACTGAAAAATCGTTTTAAATCACATCAAGCACTTATTTTAAAATACGCTGCTTCTGATACTGTTTTTATTTACCAAATGGGTAAAGTGGGCTCTACTACGCTTGAAAACTCGTTACCTAATGCTGTACATCTTCATGCTTTTTACTCTAAGAATCATACTTGCCCGGTAAGGTTGTTTGGCTTAAGAAAGCTCTCCCTAGCTCATGCTTTTTATACCATAGAGCAAGAATTGTTATGGTGGTATATAAGAAGGGTTTTTAAGCGGCGACGCCAGCAAGGAAAAGTAACTAAAATTATAACATTGGTACGTGAACCTTTAAGCCGTAATCAATCAATGTTTTTTCATGATTTAGATGCGTATTTGTATATGGCACACACCAATTGTTTAAATACTCGTGCTGCAGCCATTCCAACACGTTGCCAGACAACATGTTTATTATCTGATGTATTTACACAAGAATTTAATCATGAATATGTTGCCAACTGGTTTGATAAAGAGTTCTTGCCTATGACGGGTATTAATATCTATCAATATGATTTTGATAAGGAGCGAGGAGTATCTCGAATTCAGGAAAGTGGCATTGATATACTGTGTTTGAACTGTGAAAAAATACAAGAAAATGAGAAACTGCTAAGTGATTTTGTTGGAAATACTATTGAAGTAAGTTCGACTAATAAAGCTGAAGATAAATGGTATGGTGATTTGTATAAACAGTTTAAGACGGATTATGCTCCACCAGAGGGAGTATATAAAAAAATATATACCAGTCGTTTCTATCAACATTTTTTTAAATAGAGGGTGTTTTATAGCAAAGGTTGCTTTGTGCATAAAGGTAATAACCTTACCTTATTCAAAATAATCGTAATAAATTGCACACAATTTAGGGGGAATTTATATGTCTGCATTTCTAAGTGCTGACTTTTAATGTAGAATGCTTATTGGTATGTGGTGTATTCAATACTGCCAATAGAATGACTCTTTAATAATATTGTTTCTAATATAAAATATTTGAAACAAAAACTTATCAATAAATTTTAAATGCATAAATTAAATGTCACTTTAACCTATTTACTTTTCGTCCTTAGATGAAGGGACATATGAATAATCATAACCAACAGCCTTTAATAACAGTTTACATGCCTACTCATAATCGTATTGAGCTTTTACAGCGAGCTATTGCATCTGTTTTTGCTCAAACATTTAAAAATTTTGAGTTAATTATTGTTGATGATGCATCATGCGATGCTACTTTTAAATACTTGCAAGATTTAGCCAAAAAAGACCCAAGAGTTATCTTTTTTCGTAATGAGCTTCCCCAAGGTGCCTGTGTTGCTAGAAATAAAGCAATTAAACATGCTAGGGGGAAATATATAACAGGGCTCGATGATGATGATGAATTTTTACCCCATCGTTTATCTTCATTGTTAGCTGGTTATGATGAAAGGTATTCTTTTGTTAACCATGGTTATATTTGGCATTACGGTAGGCTTACTAAAAAAGTTGGCTATAAGCCTAAAGAAATCACTTTAGCGGAGCAGTTGAGTATTAACTTTGGAACTAATCAAGTTTTTGTAGAGACCGAACGTTTGCGAGCTGTTGGAGGTTTTGATGAAAATTTTAAAGCTTGTCAAGATTACGATGTATGGACCCGGTTGATTATTTCCTATGGCACTGCTAAATGTTTAGGAGATGCGTCTTATATTGTTCATCAAGGTCATGAAGGGCCACGGATCACGGCTAAAGAAAATCATGCAAAAGGTTACCAGCAGTTTTATGAAAAACATCAGCACTTGATGTCTGAAAGCAATAAAATTAACCAACGTTGGTTTTTAATGCGAGCCTTGCATCGTAAACCTTCTTTTAGAGAGTTTATTTTACAAATACAGCATGGTTTTTGGCGCATGAAAACGAAGTATTATTTGTCAAAAATCTTTTTTCCTTTAGCTGAAGTTCGAAGGAAGTATTTTGAGGGTAAGTAAAGATATAACAACGCTTTGTTGGCTCATTATTATTCCATATGTTGTTTTTGATGCTCTAAATGGTTTTTTTGTTCAGGAAGTTGGCATTAACATTGGATTATCGCTTGTTTTAAAGATGCTTTTACTTTTCTTTTCTTTATTATATTTACTAAAGAGAGGATCAGTATATCTTTTCTTTGTTATTATTTTTGCAATACATATTGCTATATCTTTAACTTATTCTGTAGCTCAAGATGGGTATGTTGCTTTAACAAATGAACTACCATTTGCCTTGAAAGTTATTTTATTGGTTGTTATGTATGCTTTTGCAATGTCTTATGCAAAACAAGAGCCTTTACTTTTTATTAAACGAGCCAAATTGTGTCTCAATTTAGGTTTTTGGGTCGTAGTATTTAATGTAATGCTTGGGTATTTTAATATTGGTTATTACACTTACCCTAACGAAGGTGGTATTGGTTTTAAAGGTTTTTTTGTTGCAGGTAATGAACTTAGTGCTTTATTTATTGTATTGTCGTGTTTCAGATTACATGATATTTGGAATGTTTTCAGTCTAAAAAAATACATCATAAATGCGTTGCTTGTATTGCTTATTGGGTTATCTATTGGCACTAAATCAGTTATTTTATTTAGTCTTCTTGTGATTTTTGTTATTCCGTTTTTTAACCTCAGAAAGAAAATAATATCTTTTAAGGCTTTTGCTTTAATTATGATTGCTCTTGTGTTGATGGTTACTATCTTATTTTTCCTTTATAATTGGTTAGATACTTTTCGTGTTGGTCAAAGGCTTTTATTTAAATTTTCCAAATTTAGTATTCTTGATATGGTTTTTTCAGGGCGCAATGTCTGGGCTGCCCAAGTTTTTGAGCGTATCTCAGATGCCGATGGCATTACTCCTTTGTTTTTAGGGTATGGTTCAGTAACGCTTGAAGGGATTATTGGTAAGGCAAGCTTAGAAATAGATCCTATTGATATATTTTTATATTTTGGTATTGTTCCTGCCGCTTTACTAATAGTATGGGCTTTTTTTATTATTGTTTTAAATGTGCGTAACTTGAATGAAAATTATTATGCACCATCTGCTTTAGTGGCTAACTTTGCTTTATTAATGTTTGCGTGTATTGCAGGGCACGTTTGGACTTCGGGCATGTTAGGGATTGCCTGGGCTTTGCTTAATGGTTTAGCCGCATTACAATTTAAACAACTCCCCACCAAAAAAATCACAAGAGAAATTATATGAAAAACTTTGCTTTAATCGGAGCTGCAGGTTATATCGCTCCTCGTCATATGAAAGCCATTAAAGATACGGGTAATAGCTTAGTTGCAGCATTAGATAAAAATGACTCGGTTGGTATTATCGATAGTTTTTTTCCCGAAGCTGATTTTTTTACAGAATATGAACGTTTTGATCGTCATATTGATTTGTTAAAGCGCCAAGGTACGCAAATTGATTATGTCAGTATTGCCACGCCAAACTATTTACATGACTCTCACATTCGCTTTGCCTTACGTAATAGTGCTCATGCTATTTGTGAAAAGCCATTAGTGCTTAATCCGCATAATATTGACGCTTTGAAAGTAGTGCAAGATGAAACCGGTAAGCAAGTGTATAACATTCTGCAATTACGTTTACACCAAAGCATTATCGACTTAAAAGCGTTTGTGGCTGAAGAAGTCGCTAAAAACCCTAATAAAGTATTCGATGTCGATTTAACTTATTTAACCAGCCGTGGTCATTGGTATTTTACTTCATGGAAAGGTGATGATAATAAATCAGGTGGTATAGCTACTAATATTGGTGTGCATTTTTATGACATGTTGGGTTGGGTGTTTGGTGATTTAGTTAAAAACGAAGCGCATTTAAAAGAAGAAAGTGCTAATGCTGGTTATTTAGAGTTTAAACACGCTAAAGTGCGTTGGTTCTTATCGGTTAACTATGAGTACATTCCTGAAGAAGTAAAAGCAGCCGGACAAAGAACTTACCGTTCAATTACCGTTGATGGTAACGAAATTGAATTCTCTGGTGGTTTTACTGATTTGCATACTAAAAGTTATGATCACATATTGACTGGTGGTGGCTTTGGTTTAGAAGAAGCGCGTAAGAGTATTGAAATCGTAAGTAATATTCGTAAGCAAGATGTTGTTGCAAACTCTTCAGATGTTCACCCTTTTGTGAGCAAGGTTGTTAGCTAGTTAGTGATCAAGGTTGTTAGTAAATTCACTAATAAAGAAGGAAATATGATGTCTGATTATTATAAACATGAAAGTGCTATTGTTGATGACGGTGCAACAATTGGCGCTGGTTCTCGTGTCTGGCATTTCGCTCATGTTTGTTCTGCTGCACAAATAGGCAAAGGCGTTTCATTAGGACAAAATGTATTTATTGGCAATAGAGTGACTATTGGTGATAAATGCAAAATACAAAATAACGTTTCAGTATACGACAATGTGCATCTAGAGGCCGAAGTGTTTTGTGGCCCGAGCATGGTTTTTACTAATGTTTATAATCCTCGCTCAGGCGTAGAACGAAAAGATGAATACCGCGATACGCTAGTTAAAAAAGGTGTCACCTTAGGCGCTAACTGTACTATTGTTTGTGGTGTCACGCTTGGTAAATACTCGTTTGTAGGCGCAGGGGCGGTTATCAATAAAGATGTTAAACCATACGCTCTAATGGTGGGAGTACCCGCTAAACAAATAGGCTGGATGAGTGAATATGGTGAACAGCTAGATTTACCGTTAGAAGGTGAGGGAATGGTTATTTGTTCTCATACCGGGGCTAAGTATCAATTGTCAGACGATCAATTAATCAAAGTTTAAATAATAAATTTCAGGGTAGAAGTAATGCAGTTTATAGATCTACAAGCTCAATACCAACATTTAAAAACTAAAATAGATAAACGTATTGCTGATGTACTTAACCATGGTAAATATATCATGGGTCCAGAAGTACAAGAGCTAGAGCAAGCATTAGCAGATTATGTGGGTGTTAAGCATGTTGTAACTTGTGCAAACGGAACTGATGCACTTTCTCTTGCTTTAATGGTGTTAGAGATTAAAGAGAAGGACGCTGTTTTTTGTCCTACCTTCACTTTTTTTGCGACAGCTGAAGTAATTTCTTTTGCTAATGCTACGCCTGTGTTTGTTGATTCAAACGAGCAAACTTTTAATATTTGCCCAATCGATCTTGAAAAACAAATTCAACAAGTGATTAGCGAAGGTAAGTTAACACCTAAAGCGATTATTGCCGTTGATCTTTTTGGTTTACCAGCTAATTATGCTGAAATTGAAGTGATAGCAAAAAAATATGACTTAAAGCTAATTGAAGATGCAGCACAAGGTTTTGGTGGCTCAATCACTGATGTTAATGGTAATACTAAAACAGCAGGCAGTTTTGGTGATATTGCCACAACCAGTTTCTTCCCCGCTAAGCCCTTAGGTTGTTATGGTGATGGTGGCGCTATTTTTACTAATAATGATGAATATGCCGAACTATTACGTTCATACCGTGTTCACGGTAAAGGCAGTGACAAATATGATAATATTCGCATTGGTATGAATAGCCGTTTAGATACTATTCAAGCAGCTATTTTATTAGAAAAACTAGCTGAGTTTCCGCAAGAGCTTATAAACCGTAATAAAGTTGCAACTAATTATGAAGCTGAGCTAGGCAATACTTATATAACACCCAAAGTACCAACGGGCTATGAAAGCTCTTGGGCACAATATACCTTGTTAAGTGATAACCGCGAACAAGCAATGAAAGATTATAAAGAGCAGGGCATACCAACGGTTATATATTATGGCACTTGCATGCATCAACAAACAGCATTTGCTGATTTAGGCTATCAAGAAGGCGATTTCCCTATTGCTGAAAAATTGTGCAAGCAAGTATTTAGTTTGCCTATGCATCCATATCTTTAAAGCCGCATATATAATGCTCTTACATTTCACTATTTAAATTTTTGGAAAAACTATTGAAACCTCAAGATTCAATCCTTGTGTTATTACACGCGTACTATTTAGACGATACTAGAGTTAAAAGGCATTGTGAACTACTAGCTAAAACTGGTAAAAAAGTAACGGTGATTTGTTTAAATAAGGGGGAAGAAGCGTCAAATGAAAAGGTTAATGATGTCATCATCAATAGAGCTCCAATAGCGAGATCTAAACTTAAAAATAAATTGTTTTATTTAATAGAGTACTTTTTGTTTTTTGTTTTTTGTTTTTTTAAGTCAACACAATCCTGTTTTGGTAATAAACCAAGTTTAGTCATTGTTAATAATATGCCTAACGCTTTGGTGTTTACAGCTATCATCCCTAAAATTTTAGGTGTCCCTATTTTATTGGATGTTCATGACTTAATGCCTGAATTAGTTGATATTATATTTAAGAAAAAAGGAAGTGTTCTCAAAAAAATACTTGTTATAGAAGAAAAAATAAGTTTTTTGTTTGCTTCTCATTTAATGACGGTAAGTTTGCCAGTAAAGAAGTTACTAGAAAAAAGAAGTAAAAATGATTTCTTTATTGTTCATAATTCACCTTATCACCTCCCGGTGTTAAACAAAGAAAAAAACAACGAACTTAAGGTTGTTTTTCATGGGAATATTCATGAAAGGTATGGCTTACAACGGGTACTTGAGCCGTTAAATGTTGTGAGAAATACTATTGATAATGTGATATTAGATATTCATGGTAAAGGGCCTTATGTTGATGACTTAAAGAAACTTATTGAGCCGTTAGAGTTTGTAAATTTTTATGGTGGATTTTTACCTGAAGAGGTTCCTACTATATTAGCTGAAGCATCTTTAGGCATTGTTATGAATTTTCCTAATCATTCCAACGACTTTGCCTTACCAGTGAAAATGTTAGAGTATATTGCCAATAAAGTACCTGTTATTTGTCCAAGATTACCAGTACTGCTAGAATATTTTTCTTCAGAGAGTGTCTTTTATTTTAATGATGATAATGATCTTGCCGAAGTTTTACTCTTGGCTTTATCTAAGTCAGAGTTACGAGAGAAAAAAGCAGAAAGTGCTTATAAAGAGTATCAAAAAATTAGTTGGGATAATGAAAAAAATCAGTATATTGAATACATTGAGCGTATTATAAAATAAGGTTATTATGAAAATTCTAGTTGTTGCTAATATGTATCCAACACAACAGAATCCATCTTCTGGGATTTTTATTAAAAAAGTAACTGAAAAATTATCTAATGAAGCAGAGTTTGATGTGCATCTATGGAAATTGTGCGAGGGCAACAAGTACTTAGCCTATTTGCATTTTTACTTTCTTTTTATCTTTAAACTAATTGTTGTTCGACCTGATCTTGTTTATTGTCACTTCATTTCACATACTGGCGCTTTAGGTTGGTTAGCTAAGAAGCTTTTTGGCAGTAAATTGGTCTTAAATGCTCACGGTTCAGATATTATGAACTCTATTAAAAAGCAAGAAAGGTTTTTTAAGCTTAATCAATATTTGCTTTCACATGCTGACTTGGTCATTACCCCTTCTCAATTCTTGAAAAATATTATTCTTTCTCACTTTTCTGTTGAAGGCTCAAGATTATTTGTTTCTCCATCCGGCGGTGTTGCAATTTCAGAGCAGGAAAAAACTAAAAGTAAAGAAAAGTCTACTAGGTTAAAGCTAGGCTTTGTCGGCCGTTTAATACCTATGAAAGGTATTGATACCATTATTTCAGCCCTCAAATCTTCTGAGGGTATTGAGTTGAAGGTTGCAGGCGGAGGAGAATATTCTTCTATTTATAATGAACTAAAAACTAACGTTGAATTAATCTACTACGGTGAAATACCGCAAAGCGAGCTAGATAGTTTATATAACGACATTGATTTACTTTTATTTCCGACTAAATTTGAAGAAAGTTTAGGGCTAACGCCTCTAGAGGCTATGGCTCATTCTGTACCTGTTGTTGCGTGTGATATGGGAGCGGTAAGCGAATATGTTCACCACGGAAAAACGGGTTATCTAATCGCAAAAGACAATGCTAGCCAATTAAATAAATGCATTGAACATTTTCGTTCAATGCCGACAGCTGAAAAGGTTGCTATGGGCAAGCAAGCTTATCAAACAGCAAAGAAATATGAAGAAGTCTCCGTTCACCAAGCGCTGAAAAGTAGATTGTCTGCATTGTAACTAATCAGCACTTTGAACATGAATAGGGTAATTTTTTAAATCCGCGAAACTTTCTACTGAAAACTATGATGCTTTATTAAATGGTTGGGCAGTCAGCTACTAAATTATAGCGTTATATTTGACTGTGTGTTATGCCTTAGGAAAGGATGTAAAAAACTATATAGCATAAGGGAAAATAAGAGCCTACTAACTGTTAATAAGTCGGCTCTAAAATAAGAAAAGTTGCAAGGTTGGTTATTTAGTCTACTTTGCTATAAGCTTCTAATTCATTTTTATTTGCGTGTTGAAAGTACAAGTGTTGTGTAGAAAAATCTAACGGTCGCTCTCTACCTGCGCCAAAAGGTAGTTGATCAAAGTTTGCCAATGCTTTAGCAAGTAATAATTGCATTCGATAAATTATTCTACCTAATAATTTATTGGGTAGAATAATTTTAAACAGCACTTTAGGTATCATTCTATAAAAACTTGAAGTGCATAGCGCAAATTTTACCTCTGGCGATATTTCATCATCGCGATAATCCATCATTAAATATCTTGCGATGAACTTATTAAGATGTGAATGTTTGATGATAAAAAAGGACTGTTGTAATGGTTGATTATTTCCTTTGTTACTACCAAACATATACGGTTTTTTCATTTTTGAAATAGCATGCTCAATAATGTTTTCACCTTTCAATAATACATCCTGCTCAACGTAAACATAATATTGGCAGTCACAATTCGCTGCATAATTTGCTGACATGATAACACCTCGACTCCAGCCACATAACTTGCCTGTATGGTTAGAGGCATGACCACCATTATCATTAAGGCGAATGTATTGAACATCATTGTTGTGAAATGCTAAGTTAGGAGGAGGCGTTGGCGAGGCGCTGTCTATAATCACTATTTTTTCAGGGCTACAGTTTTTAGTAATGGAATTTATCCATTTTTTTTGAAAGGAAGAACCACGAATTTCATCGTCACCATAGGTTAACCGTTCATCTCTATCTGTTTGTACGTTGCTTTCATTGCACCACCAGCCGGAGCCAATAATATACTTATTATTCACCGTATTTTACCTCTTGGGTTTGCATAATAACTAAATCGCTATCCTTGGTCCATTGTTCTAAATAGGTAAAGTTTTTACCATAGCTATTATCTATAACAGTATGTTTTTTTGTAATTAAGCAGGACAAAATG
>Ga0316207_10001478_pt1 | contig 28703 bp, 20 predicted proteins | sample 6weekpyrite_MG_FD_204943 | JGI IMG/M metagenome (GOLD analysis project Ga0316207, IMG submission 204943) | Microbial mat bacterial communities from mineral coupon in-situ incubated in ocean water Damariscotta River, Maine, United States -... | ecosystem: Environmental > Aquatic > Marine >...
GAACGTGTGCCATGGCTTGGCGGGCGGCAAGTTCGTTTTACGAGGAGATAGTAATGCCTGATGAGATCACTAAAAAAATAGCGACTGAAAAACCTAAGGCAGCAGCGTCTTCGGGGTATGCATCCGCGCAAATGCAGCTTGATGATATTTTGCACAAAGCAGCGCTGGTTTACCGGTGGCAAGCCACACGGTGGCGTCAACAACTTGCTGCACACAAGCCAACTGAATTGTGGGGGTTGTTACAGGTTTCACACGAAGAAGTAGATGCCCTGATGGCATCTAAACCATCTACACACATTGAAGACCCCCTGGGTGTGCGTCAACAGCTTGGGCCGATTGAGGCCGAGTTGGCAGCGGTTAGCAAACAAATGGCTCAGCGGGCGAAAAAAACTAAAGCGAGTGTGATATTGCCCATTGGTTCTATCAAAAAACGGTTTGGCCTGAATGGGCTTGACTGCGACTTAATGGGATTGCTTTTGTTACCTGAATTAGACGTGCGCTACCGCCGTCTAATTGGTTATTTGCTAGATGATGCCACCCAAAGCCAACTAACATTTGAATTGATTTGTGATCTAGCTGTTGCACTAGGCGAAAGCGCAGATCAGGTTCGGGCCCGGCTGGCCTCTGATGCACCATTGCGGCGGTTTGGTTTGGTGTCTGTGGATGCAAACCCTTCTGGAGCCTTAACATTAATGGCAGGACAGCCGCTTCGCCTTGAAAGCAGAATAACGGCTTTCTTTGGTGCTTCCGATGCCATTGTTAGTGATATTGCCGGGGCTAAATATTTACCGTCACTGGATACTGACCTTAAAGACCTTGTGATTGATGAGAAACTAAAAAGATCATTGCAGGCTCAGGTAAAGGTTCAGCGCGGTGAGAAGGAGGATGCTCCTCCGGTTCTGTTGTTACACGGTGGTTATGGTAGTCAACGACGCCGTATTGCGCAGGCTGTTAGTAAAGCCGCTGGCCAGCAGATCTTGTTGCTTGATTGTAAGGAGCTATCTGGTCCAGTAGATGCACAGACGGTGTTTCAGCGTGTATACAGAGAAGCATTGCTTGTCGGTGCTGATATTGCTGTTCAGCATGCGGAGATATTATTTGATACAGACTCACCCAATGAGCATTTGAGAAATAGTCTGTTAGACTGGGCAGAGAAAACACCTGTTATTACATGGCTGTTATCTACCGTACCCTGGTCACCAATGGACCGTTTCCATACGAGGCAATTTGTCCGGTTTGATATTCCGGCTGCTCCTCTAAGTCTAAGGCAGAAATGGTGGCAGGGTGAATTAGTAGCGCTAAAAGTGGCTGAGAATGAGAGTGCTAAAACACCAATACTTGCAGATATGCTGGCAAATGCCTTTCAGCTAGATTATGGGCAAATCAAAGACGCGATGGTTTTGGCAAAAGGGATGGCGCATGCTCGTAATCCACTTAGCCCACAAGTGAACTCCAACGATATATTTGAGGGGTGTCGCCGCCAAACAGGTGAGAAATTAGGAGCTTTAGCTAAACGAATTGAGCCGTCTGGTGATCTTACATTTGCTGATCTTATGCTGCCTCCGGCGTGTCAGCGGCAGGTAGACGAATTGCGCCGCCGTATCCGTCTACACTCTGATGTTTATTCAGGCCTAGGCTTTGACCGACGCTTGATGCTGGGGCGTGGCACGATTGCCCTGTTCACAGGTGGTCCAGGTACAGGGAAAACCTTAACCGCTCGTTTACTTGCCAAAGAACAAGGCGTTGATTTGTATCAGATCGACTTGTCCTCTGTTGTCTCTAAATATGTCGGCGATACAGAAAAGAATTTATCTCGAATTTTTCGCGAGGCGGAGGACGCAAACGCTATTTTGTTTTTCGATGAAGCAGATTCGCTCTTTGGTAAACGTGGTGAAGTGAAGGATGCTCGGGATCGCTGGGCAAATATGGAAATAAACTATCTGCTTCAGCGTGTGGAGCAGTATGATGGCACGGTAATTTTGGCTACTAATTTACGACAGAATATTGATGCTGCCTTTTTGCGGCGTATTCATACGATTGTTGATTTCCCATTCCCTGATCCGGCGGCACGCGCGCGTATTTGGCGCACTTTGTTCCCGCCTCAAATCAAAGCGCCAGATGAAGATTTTTTATCTGAAGTTGCGGAGCGTTTCCCTCTGGCAGGCGGTAATATCAGAAACATCGTAGTGGATGCTGCTTTCAGGGCGATTGATAGCAAACCAGATAGCAATGACTGTACAATTTTGCCTGAGCATTTGCTGGTGGCAATTGGGCGTGAATATCTGAAAACAGGTAAGCCGATTACTGCCACAGAATTTGGAGATGAGTTTTATAAAGTTCTTGAAAAAGATATGGCGATGGAGCTGCGATAATCGATGGCAAGCGCCCCTGAAAAAACCAAACTTCCCAAGCCCCCCGCAGCGGCGGGTAAGACTGGGCGTGCGGCTTCCTCAGGGACAACGGCAGTTGTAAAACGTGAAGCACCTTTAAGCCTCGTGCCTTCACCGACTACGGCGGTACAAACAGTCGCGCCGCCGCAAGCAACATCAGCACTGGCAGATCAGGTAAAAATGGGCGGTGGTACAAGCCGGGCTCAATTGATGAAAACTGCACAAGGGCGGCTGGGCAATCAACGTGTAGCGGCTTTAACAGCACCCAAGAAGGTAGCGGCTACCACAGCTAAAGGTGCAGGATCAGCAGGAAAGCCTACAGACAAAAAGGCGGCTGTGAAGACACCAGTTACTACAGCAATTGCTGCGGTTTTGAAGGCAGCGACGGAAGCTAAAAGCAAGAAAAATAAGAATGATCCAGTAGAGGGCAAAGCAAAGGAAACAACAGCACCTGTTGGGGCACAACAAGCAGTGCCACAGCCTGGCGTAGAAGGACCAGCTGTGGCACTTAAAGAGGCAGGTGGGGATGCGGTTGGCGGCGTACCAGTGCCTAAAATGCCTGTTAAAAAGAAACAGTCAGTAAAAGCGAGTTCTGCGTCTGTTGCGGGTATTAATGCTATGGTGGATGGCGGCGCAAGCAGCATTGCAAGCAAGCTCCCAACAATAGGAAATAAAACAGCAGCAGCCATGCAGCAGGATGATAAATCCAGCGCAGCAAAAGCACCGGTGTTACGCGTAACCATGGAGGGTGCACCACCGGGTGCGAGTGCTAAAGTACCTCCTGCCTCATCCGCACCGCCGCCAGCAAGTCCGAAGGCAGCTAAAGGTAAAAAGGGCGATGCAAAAACACCTGAGCCACCAGCGGTTGGAGGAATTTACCAACCCGCACCAAGTGGCAAAGTACCAAATGTAGGTGCAATCAATACCAATGCTGGCCCCGCACCAAAGTTCCAGGCTAAGGGTGCTTCTAACCCTAAGCAGATGGTAGGTGAAGTTGCAGGTTCGCAGGAAACAGCAAGCACGCATGAAGAAGCGCTTTCAAGTGAGATAGCGGCTAACCAAAGCGGCTTGAAAATTCAGCCAGTTGCCGTGGATAAATCAGCGGCTGTTGAAGTGCCAGCAACTAATATGACCCCGGTTAAAGGCGGCGATAAAGAGACAGCCTATTATGCAGGCGTGGACGTTCCTGAAAATGTTCGCGGTCTTGCTGATCAAAGCATGCAAGCAGGGCTTGATGCCAGCTTGGCGGCACCGCAGAAAAAACTGAATGATGCAAGCGCACAGCGCGAGACCAAACTTTCAAAAGCATATCAGGAAAATAAAACCGCAGCTGATAAAGCGAGCGCAGACGCTGAAGCTAAACAAAGCGAGGCTGTTGCTAAAGGGCGCAGCGATGTAGAGACAGAAAAACAAAAAGGCGAAGCGCAAAGTAAAGCAACGCTTGATAAATTTAATGCACAGGCCAGTGAGAAACATAAAGCAGCATCGGATGATGCAAGCAATAAAATCAAAACGGAGCAGCAGCGTGCCAATCAGGCCATAACTGACGGTAATAAGAAGGCCGAGCAAAAGCGCGCTGAAGGTCAAGCCGAAGCAGCCAAGAAGAAAAAAGAAGCAGAAGAAAAGAAAAAGCACCGCAGTTTCTGGCAGAAGATTGGGGACTTTTTCTCCAAAATCTTTAAGGCTTTGGCCAAAGCTGTTACTAAAATATTCTCAGTTGTGATGAAGGCAGTGAACGCGGTTTTAACCGCAGCCAAGAAACTGGCAACAGGTATTATTTCTGCTCTGCAAAAGGCAATCACCGGCCTGATTAAGGTATTTGCGACTGCGCTTAAAGCGTTGTTGACTGTAGCTCTTGCTGCCTTCCCGGGTATTCGAAAGGCGGTGCTTTCAGCAATTGATACAGCCGTAAATGCAGCCATCAAGGTTGTGAATATCGTTGCTAAAGGGCTTTCAGACACACTGTCGTCGCTGATTGATAACTTCCAAAAAGCTGTAAACTTCATCGGGAATGCTTTCTCAGCATTGGTTGAGGGTGGGCTTTTGATGTTGGCAGCGCTTGCCACAGGTAACTTCCTTGAGGCCGCGAAAATTATGTTCAAGGCAATCTGTAAGGCGGCAGGCCTGCCAGCAGATGCGATGCTTGAGATACTCAGTAATGCCAAAGATGCTTTGATCGATATTTTAAAGCATCCGATCCGTTTCCTTAAAAACTTGATCAAAGCTACTGGCAAGGGCTTCGAGCAATTTGGCAAACGCTTTATGTATTGGTTCAAGAAAGGTTTCTTTGGCTGGCTATTTGGCGCGATCGAAAGTGCAGGAATTGAGCTTCCCAAAACCTTCACATTGAAATCAATTTTCAAGTTTATCCTGCAACTAACAGGCTTCACATTTGAGTATGTACGCGAACGCGCCACTCAGATGGTGGGCGAGCGAAATATGGAAATCCTTGAAGGGGTGATTGAAGATATCAAACTTCTGTTCACCGAGGGTTTTGCAGCAATGTGGGCCAAGATCAAAGAACAGGCAGGCATGATCAAGGATATGATCATCCAGCAAGTTTCCCAGTGGTTGATCACCAAAATTGTTGTTGCCGCGACCACCAAACTTGCGTCGTTGTTCACGCCAGCTTCGGCCATCGTGCAGGCGGTGATCACCATGTATAATATGCTGATGTTCTTCATTGAGCGTGCCAAGCAGATTATGCAATTGGTGGCGTCTATCTCGAAGGCCATGAAAACCATTGCGCTTGGTGTGTTACAGCCTGCGGCCAATAAAGTAGAAACCTCGCTTGGGGACAGTATCCCAGTGTTGTTGGCCTTTTTTATGGCGCGCTTCCTTGGCATTGGGGGCCTTAGCGAAAAGATACAAGCCATTCTTGAGAAGTTGCGCGCCCCAGTGAACAAGATCGTGGATACGATTGTGGGCGGTTTGATATCAGGTGCCAAAAAAGCGTGGGGTGCTGCCAAGAAGGGGGCCAAAGGCTTAATGAACCGCGGCGGTAAAGAACCTTCCGCCAAGGAAATTGCCAAAATGCCGCCTGAAGAACGCAAGGCTCGCGCTAAAAACATCATTGAAGGCAAAATAAAAGGCAAAGTTGAAGCTGATAACCTTCAAAAGCAATTTGCTGCAGTTGGCCAAAAATACAATGTGAAAATTGCTTATGAAAAAGGCGAAAAAGGTGAGTTTAAAATTGCTTATCGTGCCTCGCCTGCCGAATTCACAATCATTGAGCCGGGTAAGGCGAGTGTAACAAAGAAAGAAGAAGCTCAAACTGGGGGGGCGAAACCGGACGGCTTTAAAAATGTTACAGGCACTACCGGATTACCCACTCCTCGCGGTGTTTTGAAAAGCTATTTTGGGGCCGGAAACATCAAAGAGATGTATGGCGACAGAGATACGGCAGATCGACCAAAGTCTGTCTCTGCAGATATTACAGAGGATACAATTGGAGAAGATAGAGAAGCTGCAGCAGGTAGTGGCGTGGCAACATATGTTGGCGGTATTGGGGATGACGAGTATTATTTGTTAACAGGAAAAGGAGCAAAGTCCTTTGTTGGCGGGCACATGATTGGCTTTACCCAGCTAGGCGCAAATGCCAATATTCCTTTGAATATTGCACCACAGGAGACGCGGTTTAACCACCCAGTATACTTCACGGCTTTTGAAGCCAGAGTAAAAGACTTTGTCGAAGACGAATCTGTTTATGTGACGATGACAGTTGTGGTTGAATATGCGGATGAACTTTATGCAGTCGATCAGAAAACTTTGATAGATTTAGGGGTGTTAACAGCAAATGCTGGTGATGCTGATGGGTATTATAAAGACAAACCTTGGGCGGTGAAAATACCGCGGCGTATCCCTATCACATGGAAAGCAACCGGGACAGTTGACCCATTGAGTGCCAAGGAAATACCAGAGAAGGATTTTGATGCCGGATCTCAGGTAACGCAAACAGCGCGTACGGTGGCGCAGTTTGATGAGGATGGTTTAATTAGCGCAGATCCAGCAGGGAATGTGACCTGGACATCGACAGGCCTAACCAAACTAGGGGGTGCGCTTAAGTTGGAAAAAAGTCAGAATATTAATTATACGGCGGTTCAAACAATGGCACCGCGTGCAATAAATATTAATCCTGAACCCGGTGGTTTTTCTCAAGATGCAACGACCAGTGTCACTAACGGCGCTAATAAAGGGCTCGCCAAAAAAGATTCACCCGGTGTAATAGGTGCGGATGACAGACCTTCGAGTGTTCGAAATGCCAGAAGCGTTTGGGCTTTTCTTGGCGGCAACAAATTGATTTTAAATAGTTCATCAGAAGCTGATATTAAGGAAGCGCTCAAAATTATCTTCCCGGGTCAAACAGCGGGCCAGATCAATACTATGGCTGCAAATTGGGTGGTGGGGCGCGCTGCAGCACAAGCAACGCGGTATTCTACTGTTGGCGATGAAATGGCAGCAGGAAGTGGCTTGACGGCTACAGTAATTGCGGATGGCTTAGCTAGGACAGGGAAAGTATCGCTAGGCCCTCGTCCTCCTCTTCCTGTGGTGGTTGTGGATAGTGACGACGATGATAGCCCTTCAGGTGGTGATGATGATATGTCTGGTGGTACAGGTGGCAGCGGCCCAGCTTTTGGCCCACCACCCCCTCCCCCATCAGGCTCAAGTGGAAGTATGTCTCCAGACGATGATGATGAGGTACTGCCTACAGCAAGTCCACCCGGCGGCACAGGATCATCCTTGTCATTTGGGCCACCTCCTCCAAGTGGATTCTCCTTCGGGCCTTCATCTGGCGCTGCTGGTGCGAGTAGTATGTTTGCTGATGACGGCGATGATGAATTTTCATCTAGTGATGATGGGGAATTGAGTTCGTCTGAAGATGATGAACCAGCTGCTGCTGTGCCTAAAAATAAGACTAAGAGAAAAAGAAAACCTAAAAAGCCAAAGTCTGCAATGGCAATGGATGATGGTGAGCTAAGCGGTGATAGTTCTGGCAGTTCTTCAGCAAACCCTAAAGGCAAAAAAAAGAAAAAGTTTGATAAATTTTCTGGTAAAAAAGGCGGTAGTGGTTGAGCGAAATAGTTAACCACATGATATCATCATATGGTTCAATTGCTTACCTGGCTTACGGAATAATACGCTGCGCTTAGCACTTTTATTTGATCAGCCTTCCTCCAGCGCCTAGGGTGGAAGCCATGACAAATACTATCCTATTACCACGCATATTAAAAATTGGGGCGGGTGCCAGCGCTGAGATTGTATCCGTGTTGCAATCTTTTGCGGTGAAAAGCCCTTTGATTGTGACTGACCCGGTGATGATTCAGCTTGGGTATGTGGACCAGATAACCAACCATTTGCGGGATGCTGGCATCTGTTACAGCATTTTCGGGGAAACGATGGCTGAGCCTACAGAGCAATCATTTGCCGCTGCGTTGATACTCGCTGAGGCAGATAGCTGCGACGGTGTGATTGCTATTGGTGGTGGCAGTGCCATCGACAGCGCTAAAGCTATTGCCATTCTGGCACGGCACGGTGGCAAGATGGCAGATTATAAAGTGCCGCATCAGGTGGATGAAATCGGTTTGCCTGTTATTGCAGTGCCGACAACGGCGGGCACCGGCTCAGAAGCGACGGCCGTAACAGTTATTACAGATCATAAAACAGATGAAAAAATGCTGTGTCTTGGGGCAGGGCTTATGCCGCAGGCAGCCCTCGTGGATTATGAACTAACATTAAGCCTGCCGCCACGCACAACCGCTGATACGGGCATTGATGCGCTTGTGCACGCAATTGAGGCCTTTGTGAGCAAAAAAGCAACTGCATATTCAGATATTCAGGCGCTTGCTGCGATGAAACTTTTGAACGCGAATTTAAGGTCCGCGTATGACGACGGCAATGATAGAGCTGCACGTGAAGCCATGATGATGGGAGCGACATTGGCGGGTATAGCTTTTTCAAATGCCTCAGTTGCTTTGGTGCATGGCATGAGCCGCCCGATTGGGGCGCATTTTCATGTGCCGCACGGGCTATCTAACGCGATGCTGATGCCTGTGGTGACAGCTTTTTCCATTGAAGGCGCACCTGAGCGCTATGCAAAGTGTGCCCGCCATATTGGGGTGGCCTCCAGGGGTGATGATGAGGCTACTGCAAATCAAAAGCTTGTGGATGCGTTGGTTCAATTGAATGCCGATTTACATGTGCCTTCGCCAACAGCCTTTGGGATTGATCCAGACAAGTTCAGGGCAGTTATTCCTTTGATGGCTGAGCAAGCATTGGCATCGGGTTCGCCAACCAATAATCCGCGTGTACCAATCCACAGCGAAATATGTAGTTTATATGAAAAAATTATAGACTAATCACAAACTGGCATCAGGTAAGCGTTTGAAAATTTTAAGGCTTTTTCTTGGTATGTGGTTGATAGTTGGTTTAGTCTGTCCCGATAGTGGGGCAGGAGAGCGACTTGGGTAAAAACCTTAAGATCAAATGCTGTTGTGGCAAGGTAGAGGGAACGGCGCGTGATATTTCCGCAAGTTCAACTAACCATGTGATTTGTAGTTGTCGGTCATGCCAATTGTATGCTCATTTTTTAGGCCGTACAGATACCATGTTGGATGCTGAAGGTGGGTCGCATATCTTCCAGATGAACCCCAACAAGTTTGAAATTAATCAGGGTATTGATGAAGTTGTAGCTGTGCGGGTAACGCCAAATGGGCCTTTTCGCTGGCACACCCGTTGCTGCAAAACCCCTCTCGGGAACAGTTTTCCGCGTGCAGGCGTTCCTTTTTTGGGAGTGTTGCCACTGTGTGTTGGACAAGATGGTGGCTCGTCAGAGTTTAGAGAGATTGCTGGCCCAGTAAGGGCCTATGTGAACAAAATAGGGCCGTCTTCATTAGGTGAGAAGGTGCAGGTGGCAGCCATGCTTGTGCGGTTTTCCTGCATGTTATTGTGGTGGCGTATTGTTGGCGGTAGGTCTGCCAAGCCATTTTTTGATGCTTCAACTGGTGAACCTATTAGCGAGCCATTTATTATGAACCGTGATGTGTATGAGAAACTAAAAGCCGATGCTAATTTGTGACATTCGTTTATTAATTTTTTTGAGACAAGCTGTCGCACCTGAACATTTTTTGACCTAAGTCAAACAATAAGGCATCCTGAATCTATACAACCGCGTCATATCAACGCGTGAGGGCGCTAGTGGACTATTTTATACTTCAGTGTCAGGCAGTATTTGCTACACAAGGCGGGCTTCTGTTGTCGCTGTTTTTGGGCGGCTTGTTGGGAAGTGTGAGCCACTGCACAGGTATGTGTGGGCCTATTGTTATGGCGCAGACAAATGCCACTGATCCGGGCGCGACCACTGGAAATATGACGATGATGCGGGCGATGAATGGGGTTTTGGTGCCATATCATTTAGGCAGAAGCTTTACCTATGCAGTATTGGGAATTGTTGGCGCCAGTATGTCGCAGTATTTGATTGGGACATCTGCCCAAACAAGTTTAGCCGCTTTAATGCTAATGCTTGCAGGGCTTTTGTTTTTATTTAAGGCAGTTCCCGCCTTAGTACCTGCTCAGGTTGGCTTATTTTTTGCGCCAGTCACAAGGCCTTATGGGCAGTTTATAAGCGCGCTTGCAGCACCATTTTCGCGAAGCCACAGGGGTGGTAATTTATTTTTCTTTGGGGTGATGCTTGGATTTTTGCCTTGCGGGCTGGTGATGGCTGCAGTGATGGCAACAGCATCAACGGGTGAACCGCTTGCGGCGGGTTTTGGTATGCTGGCTTTTAGCCTAGGTACGATGCCTTCCTTGATGTTTATCAGTGCGAGTACACGGTATTTTCGCAAGCGATATCCGGTGCAGATGGACCGAGTTGCTAAAACTGTTATGGGCCTGAATGGCTTGGTTCTATGCGTAGTTGCCCTGCGCTTAGCACCATAGTGATACCTGAATGAAACGAAATTCGATGAAGCCAACTAAATTGAAGAAAGTTCCGATGAGGACAATAATATGAACACATTATCGAGCAAACCAGACTATAACGACGAGGTGGTAAAGCTCTTCACCATCGCGACGGTTTTTTGGGGCGTTGTTGGGTTTGCAGTTGGCGTTTTTATCGCCCTGCAAATGGCCTTTCCTGCCTTGAATATTGGTGAATATTTAACTTTTGGTCGCTTGCGCCCACTTCACACATCGGCGGTAATTTTCGCCTTTGGTGGTAATGCGCTTTTTGCCACAAGTTATTTCTCGGTACAGCGAACTTGCCGAACCCGGCTTTGGGGTGATGGATGGTCCAAGTTTACTTTTTGGGGCTACCAATTCTTTATTGTGATCGCGGCGCTTGGCTATGTAACCGGTGTTACGCAGGCCAAGGAATATGCCGAACCCGAGTGGTACGCCGATTTGTGGCTTACATTCGTTTGGGTGGCGTATCTGGTTGTGTTTTTAATGACTCTCAAGAACCGAGAAGAGCCGCATATTTATGTTGGTAACTGGTTCTTTCTTGCTTTCATCGTGACGGTTGCTGTGCTGCACTTGGCAAACAATGTTTCGGTGCCAGTCTCTATATTTAGTGCGAAGAGTTACCCGCTTTGGGGCGGCGTTCAGTCAGCTATGATCCAGTGGTGGTACGCTCATAATGCAGTGGGCTTTTTCTTAACGGCAGGCTTTCTGGGCATTATGTATTATTTTGTGCCCAAGCGTGCGGAGCGGCCTATTTACAGCTACCGGCTTTCGATCCTGCACTTTTGGTCTTTGATTTTTATCTATATCTGGGCCGGGCCGCACCACCTGCATTACACAAGTCTACCTGATTGGGCGCAGACACTGGGGGCTACCTTCTCTATTATGCTCTGGATGCCTTCATGGGGCGGTATGATCAATGGTATGATGACATTATCTGGTGCATGGCATAAGCTTCGAGAAGACCCCGTGCTGCGCTTTATGATTATCTCGCTGGCTTTCTACGGCATGAGTACTTTCGAAGGCCCGTTGATGTCTATTAAGACAGTGAATGCCCTGAGCCACTATACAGATTGGACCATTGGCCATGTACATTCGGGAGCCCTTGGTTGGGTCGCTTTCATCAGCTTTGGCGCAATCTATCATTTGGTGCCAATACTATGGAAAAAAGAAGGCCTTTATTCTGCAAAGCTAGTGAACACACACTTGTGGATCGCGACGTCCGGCATTGTGCTTTATATCGCTGCTATGTGGGTTTCCGGCATTATGCAGGGCCTGATGTGGCGGTCATATGATGATATGGGCTTCCTGTCATACAGTTTTGTAGAAACCGTTATGGCAATGCATCCTTTCTATGTGATCCGTGCCCTTGGTGGCCTTATGTTCCTCGTTGGTGCGCTGATCATGGTTTATAACCTTTATAAAACAGTCAAAGGTGACACGGTGACCCTAAAAACACCTGGGTACACTCCTGAGACAACTGATAGCGTGGAGGCGGCAAATGCTTAAGCATCATGTCAAGCTAGAGAAAAACTCCATCCTGCTTTTGATCTTTATCGTGATCGCAATTTCCGTAGGCGGCATCATTGAAATTTTGCCGCTGTTCAGGATGGAAACGACGATTGAACCGGTTAAGGGCGTGCGGCCTTATTCACCGCTAGAACTAGCCGGATACAAAGTTTATGTTCGGGAAGGTTGCTATAACTGCCATAGCCAGCAGATACGGCCTCTGCGCGATGAAGTAGAGCGATATGGCCATTATTCATTGGCGGCGGAAAGCATGTATGACTATCCGTTCCAGTGGGGTTCAAAGCGAACAGGGCCAGATTTGGCCCGTGTGGGCGGCAAATATTCTGATCAGTGGCACGTTGAGCACCTGATTAGGCCGCAAGATCTGGTGCCAGAAAGTATCATGCCTGGGTATAAACATTTGGCACACCGGGGGGCAGACCTTCAGAATATAGCTGAAGATATGAAAGCCCTTCGAGTGATTGGTGTACCGTACAGCGATGAAATGATCGCATATGCTCGGTTTGATGCCTACGCACAAGCGGCTGATGAAAGCGAGTATCATGAGGGGTTGGAAGCCCGCTATCCAAAGGCTGTTTACCGGAACTTTGATGGTAAAGCGACAACAACAGAAATGGATGCGCTTGTCGCTTATTTGCAAGTGCTTGGTACTATGGCTGAGCTTAAAGATTATCACGAGACTCCAGCGCCGCTAAAACCTGAGGAGGCTTCTGATGATTGATTGGCTCACAGATAACGCAGGCATGACAGGCCTTCTGTTTTTTTTCGCAGTATTTATGAGCGTCGCCTTTTGGGCTTTTCGTCCACAAGCAAAGGAACAGATGGAGGCCCACAAATATATTCCTCTGGAATCAGCCCCTACGGCGGAGGACGAAAATGACTAAATCTACGCGTGAAACAGACCAGTTTACAGGTACTGAAACAACCGGCCATGAATGGGATGGTATCAAGGAACTTGATACACCTATGCCGCGCTGGTGGTTGATTGTCTTTTATATTTGCATCATTTGGTCGGTTGGGTACTGGTATGTGTACCCTGCGTGGCCAACGCTTTCTGGCGAGGGTGAGCGCGGTGGCACAGTGGGATCGGAAGGCTGGACTCAGTATAGCCAATTAGCTGAAAGTCAGGCGGAAATTATGGCGCGTAGAGCGACCTATCAGCATGACTTTGATGCATCTAGTTTTGAGCAAATCAAGACTAATGAAGAGCTTTATGCTTTTGGGCTAGCGGGTGGTAAATCTGCTTTTGGTGATAACTGCGCCACCTGTCATGGTACAGGCGGTGCTGGTGCACCCGGCTATCCTAACCTGAATGATGACGACTGGCTGTGGGGCGGAAAGCTGGATGATATTTATACCACTCTGCGTTTTGGTGTTCGCTCTGACCATGATGAAACGCGCTATTCTGAAATGCCTGCTTTCGTAGATATGCTTCAGGCAAATGAGATTGAGGCAATTGCAGAGCATGTGGTGGCAATCGCGTCTGGCAGTACTTCCACTGATGCTGCGGCTACGCTGTACGCTGATAATTGTGCAAGTTGTCATGGGGATACACTTCGTGGGCTGCGTGATTTTGGCGCACCAGACTTGGCAGATTCGCTCTGGCTCTATAGTGGAAGCAAGGATGAAATCGCCGCTCAAATTCGTAAGCCAAAACACGGCATGATGCCGGCTTGGGAAGGGCGTTTGAGCCCAAGTACTATCCGCCAGCTTACTTTGTATGTGCATTCCCTTGGCGGCGGTGAAGAGTAGAAAGTAGTATCATGAGTGACTTATCGGCCCCGAATAAACTGTTTGCAAAATCGCCGCGGATTTTTCCAAAGCGTGTTTGGGGTCGGTTTCGACAGATTAAATGGGTCGCCATGGTGGTGTTGCTCGGTATTTATTATCTAGCACCATTTTTACGCTGGGATCGGGGTGAGTTTGCGCCTGATCAGGCTATTTTAATCGATATGGCGCATCAGCGAGCGTATTTCTTTTTCATTGAAATATGGCCGCAAGAGGTTTTTTACCTCACTGGCATATTGGTGCTGGCAGCATTGGCTCTGTTTTTTGCTACTAGCCTATTTGGTCGAGTTTGGTGCGGTTATGCGTGCCCTCAAACAGTTTGGACAGATCTGTTTGTTTGGGTGGAGCGTATTGTTCAAGGAGACCGTGCAAAACGCTTGAAGCTTTATAACGCGCCTTGGTCATTGGAGAAAATCTGGAAGACCCTGCTCACACATATACTGTGGATTTTCATTGGTATGATGACTGGTGGTGCGTGGGTTTTTTATTTTAATGACGCGCCCACTCTTTTAGAGCAGATCATTCATTTTGATGTGCCGTGGTCAGTATTGGGTTGGATTGTAGCCCTTACTGGTTCAACGTATGTAATGGCGGGTTTTGCGCGGGATCAAGTGTGCAAATATATGTGCCCATACGCCCGTTTTCAATCAGCTATGTTTGATAAAAACACCTTGATTATTGGGTATGATCAAGAGCGCGGTGAAAAGCGTGGTAAAAAGAAAAAAGATGAAAGCTGGGAAGGGCGAGGCCACTGTGTTGATTGCACGGCGTGTGTGCAAGTGTGCCCTATGGGGATTGATATCCGTGAAGGCTTACAGATGGATTGTATCGCGTGCGGTTTATGTATAGATGCATGCGACAATGTTATGGATAAGCTGGAACTACCTAGAAACCTTATTCGTTATGATACGCCTTTGCAGCAAGAGAGCCGAAAAGCGGGTGAGCCTGAAGAAACTAAACTATTACGGCCTCGCACAGTTTATTATGCCATATTCCTCACGGCTGTTGCAGCCTTAATGCTATATGGTCTTATTAGTCGTAGCGATACCGAATTGCATATATTGAGGGATAGAAATCCTCTGTTTGTGCAATTGTCCGACGGTACAATCAGAAATGGCTATGACCTGAAAATCCTTAACAAAAGCCATGAAGACAAGCGGTTCAGGCTAACGGTAGTAGGTGTTGAAGGAGCGCAAATCAGGGTTCAGGGTGTTGGTAATGTAAGTGTTGATGCGTTGCCGGTTTATGCCGATAGCATCGGCCATTTCCGCCTTTTTGTAACAGCACCCAAACCTGTTGATAAGCGGGCTGATATTGAATTTCATATAGCCCCTCTCGAAGGCGGCGATAGCACCGACTATGACGGTGTATTTGTAAGCGGGAAATAGATGGTGCGAACAGTCACGACAGGCCCGGAAAAGTCCGGCATGAGAAAATCAGATAAATATATCCCTTGGTATTTTGTTGGTTTTTTCGTGGTGCTTTTTATTTTGGACGGCATTTTTGTGTATCTCGCCACAAGCAGCCATACGGGTGTTGTTGAAAAAGGAAGTTATCAACGCGGCCTTGATTATAATGAAACAGTGGCGGCGGCAGATGCACAAGCCCAGCTTGGATGGCAAGCAGATCTTGTTTTTGAGCAGAATGGCGCTCTATCTTTCACATTGGCCAATGCAGAAGGTGCGGCTCTTGAAGGGGCCAAGGTAAAGGCACAGTTTTTCAGGCCAACACAAGATGGCCAAGATTTTTTGGTTGATTTAAGCCCAAATACTAAAGGTTATTCTGCCGAAGTTAAGGCGGCTCCCGGCCAATGGGATGTAAGGATTTTTGTCGAATGGAAGCAACTGCGTTACCAAATGACGGAACGCATCGTCGTTCCACAGCCCTAGTTTGTAAGCACTGCGGGGTTCCTGTTTCTGCTGGCAATGCCTTTTGCTGCGCTGGTTGTGAAGCTGCTTATACAGCATCGTCAGATGCGGGCGCACCGGTTCTATTTTCCGCCGCTGCTGAAAAGAATGAGCAAGGTAATTTTCAGCTAGAATTAGGTGTGGAAGGCATTCACTGTGCGTCGTGTATTCGTTTGATCGAAAACGCGCTAGTTGCCAACGATGATATAACGGCTGCCCGAGTGAATATGAGCACAGAGCGTCTTAGCTTTGCATGGCAAGGGCCCCGTGCACGGGGGGATGCATTGGCGCATCAGGTGCAAAGTTTGGGTTACAAGCTTTATGACCTGAGTAATAAAGCCGCTAAAGCAGGCACAACGGACGCTGAAAAAGAACTTATCAAGGCCATTGCCGTTGCGGGTTTCGCAGCCGGAAACTTGATGCTGGTCTCTGTCGGGCTGTGGACATCAACGGCCGAGGCAATGGGCTTGGCTACACGGGAGTTATTTCACTGGCTTTCCGCGCTGATTGCGCTTCCCACAGTGGCTTATTCAGGCAGGCCATTTTTTCGGTCAGCAATCAGCGTATTAAGGTCGGGACACACCAATATGGATGTGCCCATTTCATTAGCGGTAATTCTTGCGTGCGGCATGAGCATCTCTGAAACAATGCGCGGGGGTGAGCATGTCTATTTCGACTCTGCCGTGATGCTTTTATTCTTTCTATTAATAGGCCGTTATTTGGATGCGCGTGCCAAAGGTAAAGCCCGGCAATCTGCCTCAACACTTTTATCTAAACTAGCTGGTACAGCCGCAGTATTTGAGGACGGCGCGTTGGTTCGCCGCCCGGTAAAAGACTTAACCGGCGGCATGCGGGTACTTGTGGCAGCAGGGGAAAATATCCCGGCGGATGGCACAATTGTTAAAGGCGAAAGCGAAATTGATCTGTCCTTGATTAACGGTGAAACAATGCCTGCCTATGCGGAAGTGGGTACGCAAGTTTTTGCTGGCACTGTTAATCTTACATCATCAATTGAACTAACCGTGGATAAAGCCAGCAGCAAAAGCCTGTTAAGTGAAATTGTACGGATGATGGAAGTGGCCGAGCAGGGCGCAGCAAAATATGTACGCCTCGCTGATCGGGCTGCCTCTCTTTATACGCCGGTAGTGCATGCGTTTGGTGCGCTTACTTTTCTGGGGTGGTGGCTGATCATGCAGGCACCCTGGCAGGTGGCTTTGCTTCACTCTGTAACAGTTTTGATCATAACGTGCCCTTGTGCCCTTGGGTTGGCTGTGCCTGTGGTGCAGGTGTTGGCGAGCGGTCAATTATTGAAACAAGGTGTGCTTTTAAAATCTGGTGATGCGCTTGAGCGTATCGCAGGTGTTGATACAATTGTTTTTGATAAAACAGGCACACTGACACTTGGCAAACCAGAGCTTATAGGCGGTGAATATAATGGGGAAGACTTGGCTTTAGCGGCCTCGTTGGCGGTTCATAGCAGGCATCCGCTTTCTAAGGCTTTGGTAGAAAAATATGCAGGCGATATTACTCACCTTGAAGTTCAAGAGCATCCAGGGAAGGGGCTTTCTGCATTGGTGGGGGGCGTAGAGATTAAGCTAGGAAGCCGCCGGTGGTGTGGGCCTGTTGCAGGTGATGATGCGCCAGACTTAGAGCTATGGCTTGCGCGTGGTGATGATACGGCGGTGCGATTTGTTTTTGCTGATAAAGTACGTAGTGATGCCGATCATACGATCCGCCAATTGCATCAATTGGGCTTAAAAACTATTTTGCTTTCAGGAGATAGGCAGGCAACAGCAACTAAAGTTGCTAGGTCACTGGGGATCGCTGAGGCAATTGCTGAGGTAACACCAACGGATAAATGCTCTTATCTGGCAGGCCTGAAGGAAAAGGGTAAAGTTGTTTTGATGGTTGGCGATGGGTTAAATGATGCACCTGCTTTGGCAGCGGCAGATGCGTCTATGTCGCCTTCAACGGCTATCGACATTGCACAAAATACGGCTGATATTGTTTTCCAAGGTGAAAAGCTGGCACCTGTTTTAGGTACAATTAGAACGGCAAGGCGTAGCAACAAATTGGTTCGCCAGAATTTTGGCTTGGCGATTGCCTATAATATCATAGCAATTCCGCTTGCTGTAGCGGGATATGTGACACCGCTTGTGGCTGCGGCTGCTATGTCAGGGTCGTCATTACTTGTTATTCTGAATGCCTTCCGGTTGAAGCGAAAAGGTGGTTTCTAATGGATGTACTTTTATATTTGATTCCAATTGCCCTCGTACTTGGCGGCGCTGGCTTGGCAGCCTTTCTGTGGACAATGAAGAATAATCAATATGATGATTTGGATGGTGCAGCGAACCGAATACTGCTTGATGACGAATAAAGTGTAAAATTAACTACTTTGTTAGTGAATCGTGGTATTTTTTGATCTGTATCAATTAGTTTTTGCGAGTTTTTTCTATTCTCCGTTTAACAGACGATCCTAATGAGAGAGGAAGCTTCGATGCGTACAAAATCGATTCTAAAACTATTCACCTGTGTGGCGGCACTTCAGCTTGGTGCTATTACAGCAGAAGCAGCAGATAGTCCTTGGTTGATCAGAGCACGTGTGATTGATGTTGTACCAGATGAAAGCAGCACGGTATCTATCGGCGGAGAAATTACAGCAGGGAAGTCCATTGTCCCTGAAATTGATATTAGTTATTTTTGGAATGATTATTTTGCCACTGAATTGATCCTAGCCACAAGCAAGCATAGCATTGGTGCTACGGGTACATCTCTCGGTGATTTAGATTTGGGTCATGTATGGGCCTTGCCTCCGACGCTTTTGGCACAGTATCACTTTAATCCTTACGGGCAGATCAGGCCATACATCGGGGCAGGTATTAATTATACCATTTTCTATAATGAAGACCCAGGCGATATGACGGCGCTTGAGTATAAAAACGGCTTTGGGTATGCATTTCAGGCGGGTGTAGATATTGGCATAAATGACAATTGGGCATTCAATCTGGATACTAAAAAGCTATATCTCAACACTGATGCCTCCATTAATGGCGGGGTCGCTACTGCAGATGTTGATTTGAACCCATGGATTTTTGGTGCTGGTTTCGCGTATCGCTTCTAAAAAGGATTTACCCCCCCCCAACAAGAAGGCATCTACCTAGCTAGGCAGGTGCCTTTTTGCATCGTTAAATTAGGCTACTTGCGCGTGTTTCTTCTGGCTTACTGTTAGGTAGGGGTCAAAGACTGCACAAACTAGCCTTACAACTTGCGGCGCTTCAGCATTTATGCTGACGCACATGCCAGACACCTCGACAAGCCCATCTTGGTGCAAGGGAGCCAATTTTTCCAAGACTGGTGTAAAGTGGTTAGCGGGTAGGCCTTCGCGCTTGGCAAAGTCTTCTAGGTCAATTTCCATGTAACACATCAATTGCTCTATCAGACGCCTTGTGACAAAATCTGCGGGTTTAACCCTCACCCCTTTGCGGGTGGGTAACATGTCGGCATCAAGTGCATCAAAGTATGCATGGTTGTTGAGCGTATTTTGTAAATACCCTTGTGGTAAATCGCTTATGGCTGATGTCCCAAACCCTATTAGGGTGGAGGCGTTGTCTGTGGAATATCCTTGGAAATTACGCGTTAATGTGTGGTTTTTCAGAGCAATTGCCATCGGATCATCGGGCTTCACAAAATGGTCTAGCCCAATCTGAATATATCCTTTTTCAAGGAGGGTTTCCGCTGCGGCGGCAAATTGGTCAAGCCGCTCAGCTCCGTCTGGTAGTGTAGTTTCGTCAATTTGGCCCATATGCTTTTTCATCCAGGGCACATGTGCATACCCAAACAGGGAAATTCTGCTGGGGTTAAGGCCTAAGGCAATCTTGATGTTTTCACGGACTCTTTCAGTAGTCTGTTTGGGTAGGCCGTAAAGTAAATCCATGTTGATATTGTTTATTTTATAGGCGCGCAGCAAAGCAACTGCATCATAAATCATATGGAGTGGTTGAAGCCTGTTAATCGCTGTTTGTACATCACTGTGGAAATCTTGCACACCAAGGCTGACACGGTTCACCCCAGCTTGGCTGTAGGCAGCAACTTTCATTTCGGTCAATTCGCGAGGGTCAACTTCAATGGCGATTTCAGCCTTTTCCAACACGGAAAAATGGCGGTTTATGTGACCCAAAATATCGTTGAAATCATCGGCGGACATATAGCTAGGTGATCCGCCGCCAAAGTGGATATGGGCAACAGGTCGTTTGCCATCTAATTTTGGGGCGACAAGAGATATTTCCTTTTTAAGATAGGACAGATAATCCCGAACCGGCTCGTATCGTTTACTGGCCTTGGTGTGGCAACCACAATACCAGCAGATTTTCTTGCAGAAAGGAATATGCAGGTACAATGACAGCGGCTCAGTCGAGTCGATTTGGGAAAGCCAGATAGCTGCATCGCCTGCACCGACAACTTCGCTAAAATGGTTTGCTGTTGGATAACTGGTATAGCGAGGCACTTGCTGATTATGTTTCAGCAAGGCATGGGTCATATTAGCAGGCAATTTTTAGTCCTCAATTATCTAAGCATGCCTGCATTTTAGGGGCTCGTACAGCCCCTAACTTTGACCTAGGTCAATTTTAGGCGGATGACTTCTGGCGAGGGTCCAGAAGGAATTCTTTACAAGGATATTCATTAGAACACCCGGCGCAAACAAAGTCTGCAAGTTCAAGAACTTCAGGTACATGGACCTTGCTCCCCTGAACATCAACATGAGTTGCCGCTTTCAGCTTTTTGAGAGCACGTGAGAAAGTTTCGCCCTTCATTCCAAGCTGGGTGGCGATTAAAGATTTTCCATAAGGTAAGGAGACTGAGTGGGTGCCGTTTAGTTTTCCTCCGCATTGGCGCAGTAAAAAACACCCGATACGTTGCGGTGCATTTTGTAATTTTAGGCCTTCAAGTTCTTGGGCTTGGCGTTGCCGTTTGATGGCAAAAGCACTAAGCATTGCCAGCGCTGTTTTATGGCTGCGTTTTGTTGCCTCTTCCAATAACGCTATAGGCAGACGGATGAGGTGTGTTTTTTCGGCGGCAGCGGCATTGCTGGTGTAATGATTATCTTCAAGGAAGGAAGATTCATTTACGAAATCTCCTTCACCTAAGAGTTCAATAACTGCTTCCTCACCGTCTTGAGTTTCTCGGTAAATTTTTACCCAACCAGAAACAATAAAATAAAACCAGCGCGCGGAATCATGCTGCAAGAATAGAGCGTCATTTTTGTTTAAGAAGATATTTTTTGCTGCAGATATGAGTGACGCGGAAATGTCTGAAGGTAAAGCGTTGAACAGGTCTGTTTTAATCAATGTTTGTGTTGTTGAAGCACATTTCACATCTTGAAGTATATTGAGCACGACAGATCCCCTCACAGTATCTTAATGTCACTTATCATATTACTCCGATATTTAGTGTGGTGTGAATGTGACATAACCGCGCAGTAACACAGGGGAAGTTCCCATTAGGCTGCTAAGAATTGGTGGAAGATATATGCAAAAGCTAGTCTAATTTTAACAGCCACCAGATACGATGGTTCAGGTGGCTGTCGGATTATTAGATTATGGAATTTAATCGGCTTTTGGTTTTTTACGCATGAGAGGTTTCGCACCAGCCTTTCCAGAAGCGGCTTTTTTTGCGCCCGATTTTTTGGCTGCTGATTTTGGTTTGTCACCCATAGCTAGGCGTGCTTCTCTGGCAGCTTTAGCCTCCGCTTTCTGAGCCGCAGTCCATTTGGGCTTTTTCGTCTTTTTAGTGGCTTTTTTATCTAGAGCTTTTGCAGGCTTTTGCGTCTTGGTTACTGGATTTTCACCTTCAGTAATTGGTTTGGATTTCTTGAAATCAGCTTTCGGCTTATCGTCGAACGCACGCTTTGGTTTGGCACGTTCATCACGGTTTCTATCCGCACGCTTTTTATCACCGTATGGCTTTTTATCGTTGTCGAAAGCTTTCTTACCATAGGGTTTCTTGCCCCGGTCGCCGCCTTTGCGATCAAACGATTTTCTGTCTGAACGCCCACGATCCCGGCGAGAAACACGCTCTGGATCAAGGGTATCTTCTCGCTTGGCTTTTGGTGCGCGGAGAACATCAACCGTGATGGTTTTTTCGATCTTGCGGCTTGGCCCAACAGCGGCGAGGAACTTTTCCAGCACGCCGGGAGCAAGCTCCACATGGGTTTCATTCTGGTGTATTTTTATCGAACCAATTTCTTTTTTGGTGATGTGGCCAGCGCGGCAAAGTGTTGGCAGTAACCAGCGTGGCTCAGCTTTGTGAGTGTGGCCCACAGAAAGCTGCACCCAGTCGCCGTCCACAAAATCATCACGGCGGGACGCGGCTGACTGCCTTTCAACAGGGCCCGTATCCGAAAGTTCTTCTGCTGCAGGCTTGCTGCTATTCTGAAGTCTTATCAAGGCTGCAGCAAGTTGATCAGCGCTATGTTTTGCGGTGAGCTCAGCCACAAATTCTTGCTCGTCCTCTTTAACGGGCTCGCTAAGTGCTGGGTTCGTGAGGAAACGCTCGCGGTCCCGTTTGGCGATATCTTCCATGGATGGGGGCTTTGCCCATGTTGCCTTGACGTTGGCATTATCAAGCAGACGTTCTGTGCGTTTGCGCCAGTTATGCGGCACAATCAAACTACAAACGCCTTTGCGTCCAGCACGGCCTGTACGTCCACTACGGTGCAGCAAAATTTCTTTATTTTTCGGGATGTCAGCGTGAATCACCAGCTCTAGGCCTGGTAGGTCAATTCCGCGAGCGGCCACATCAGTTGCCACACATACACGGGCGCGGCCATCGCGCATTGCTTGCAAGGCGTGGCTGCGTTCGTTCTGGCTAAGTTCACCTGATAGAGCGACAACAGAAAAGCCCCGGTTGTTTAACCGGCTTGTCATGTGGTTCACGGTTGCACGTGTGCCGCAAAAAATGATGGCATTGGGTGCATCATGGTAGCGCAATACATTGATGATTGCATTTTCACGGTCATTCGGTGCCACCATCAGGGATCGGTATTCGATATCCAGATGTTGTTTTTCGTCAGTTTTGGTGGCGATGCGTATAGCATCGCGCTGGTAGCGTTTCGCTAGCCCTAATATTGTGCGGGGTACGGTTGCAGAGAACAGCAGTGTGCGGCGCTCAGCAGGTGCTGTATCCAGCATATATTCAAGATCATCCCGGAACCCAAGATCAAGCATTTCATCAGCTTCATCCAGAACAACCGCTTTGAGGCAGCTCATGTCCAGTGATCCGCGCTCAATATGGTCACGTAGGCGCCCTGGTGTACCAACAACAATGTTAGCGCCCTGTGACAGCGCCCTGCGCTCAGTGCGCATATCCATACCACCCACACAAGAGGCGATGCGGGCACCGGTGAGTTCATATAACCACTCAAGTTCGCGCTTTACCTGAAGTGCTAATTCCCGGGTTGGGGCAATAACAAGTGCAACTGGTGCTGCCATAATTGGGAAGGTGCCATCTTCCTTTAACAAGGTGGGTGCGATTGCCATGCCGAAGGCTACAGTTTTGCCTGAGCCGGTCTGCGCCGATACCAAAGCATCAGCACCATTTAATTCAGGAGCAAGAACAGCCGTTTGAACTGGCGTTAGCTTTTCATAGCCACGCTTTTCCAGCGCTTGGCCAAGCGTCGCAACGACGCCTTCGAATTGTGTCATTTTAGTCATCCGGGGTACGGGTTTCGTGCGCCTTAAACAGGGTTTTTTACTGGATGCGCACGTCGAGGCTTATTTATCAGCCTGCGAAACATGGCGCACTTCTACTGGAGATGACCTAATATGTACAGGTAATAAGGCACGAGGGATGCTGAGAGTAGTAACCAGACAGCGAAAAGCATGTTTGTACTCTGGTTTCGGCAGAAAAATAAAGAGCTGACCCAACATCGTTTCCGTGTTGGATCAGCTCCGGTATTTAGCGCGACGAGCAGGGTGTCTCGTGTGGGACGTGACGTACTGGCCAGTTTGGTATGGGACGCCAGCACACCTCAGGGAAGTTAAGCGCTAAAATAGTGTACCAATTTATTCATGGTTCTATTTTATGTATGGTTTGTTCGTCTGCCTGTGACGGCCATCACACCCAAGCGTATTTATCGGAAAAAAATGACACGGCTAACATAAAAACAGTTTTGGGCAGTTATTTAACAATTAGGGGTTGCGTGAATTTTGCAATCTGAAACAATATCCTCCCGTGGGTAGGAGAGTTTTGAGGGGAAAATCATGTCTGCGGCTTTTCGCTACAAAGCATTTTTAAGCTACAGCCACAAAGACCATAAAGATGCAACTTGGTTACATAGTGCGCTTGAAAACTACCGATTGCCTAAGCATTTGCGAAATGCGGTGGGTGAAGTTGGTGTTGAGGCTGGTGGTCGTTTGGGGCGAATTTTCCGTGATCGTGATGAATTACCAGCAGCAGATGATCTAACCGCAGAAGTAAAAAAAGCGCTCCAGTCCTCAGAATTTATGATTGTGCTTTGTTCACCGCGTGCTGCCGCGTCTCGCTGGGTGAATAAAGAAGTTATTGAGTTTAAAAAGCTTCGCGGTGAAGCAGCAGTTTTTCCCATTATCTTAGAGGGTGAACCGAATGCCTCCGCTTCAGGAAATGCGGTCAACGAGTGTTTTCCCCCCGGTGTTCGCTTTCGGTTGGGCGTGGATGGAAGCCTGTCTCGTAAACTTGCGGAGCCAATTGCGGCTGATCTTCGAAAATCGGGAGATGGTCGCCAACATGCACTTTTGAAGTTGATTGCAGGCCTTTTGGGTATTGGGCTGGATCAGCTCATCGAACGAGAAATGCAAAGAAAACAACGGCGTGTGATCGCGGTCACAGCCGCTTCGGTCATGGGTACGTTATTGATGGGTGCCTTGACATATGAGGCAGTTATTGCTCGACGAGAAGCTGAGTATAACCGCGCCCAAGCGGAAGATTTAGTTGAATTTATGCTGACCGACCTGAGGGAAAAACTAGAACCCGTTGGACGTCTGGATGTGCTAGATGCTGTGGGTGCCAAGGCAGTGGCATATTATGATGCTCAGGCACTTGATACGATGCCAGATGCGTCGCTCGGGCGCAGAGCCCGGGCATTTCATGTGTTGGGTGAAGTTCAGAATACACGCAATAATATGGACGCTGCAAAAGCAATGTTTGATCGCGCCGGTGTGGCAACTGGCCGGTTGATGGAGCGAGATTCCTCCAATGCCAACCGTATCTTTGACCACTCTCAAAGTGTGTTTTGGTCTGCGTATCAGGATTGGCAGCAAGGAAACTATGAAAGTGCATATAGAGAATTCCAAGAATATAAACGGCTTGCTCTTCGGTTAGTTGAAGTTGACCCTGCTAATTTGGATTGGCAAATGGAGTTAGCTTACGCAAACAGTAATTTAGGCACACTTTTGCTTCAGCAATTAGGCGAGCCTCAAAAGGCTTTGCTTTCGTTCAGGGCCTCACTAGAGGTGCTGGAGCGAATGTTAGAGGCCAAGCCTGATGATGTGGGCCTAAAACTGGAAGCCGCGGATAAATATGCATGGGTTGCAGATGCGTATAACCGGTTTGGGCCGGTGGAGCAGGTGCTTCAAAATCGACGAAGCCAGCAGGAAATTTTAGGACAAATTCTAAAGGTAGACTCTAAGCACGCGCAAGCGCAGTTTGCGCTCATGGTGTCACTTATGGCGGAAGCGCGTGTTTTGGTTTCTATGCCGGATAGAGATACGGCAGCAGATGTTCTGGAACAAGCGGAGCAAATTGGCGCAAGTTTGATCATGCGGGATTCTAGTAACATGAATTGGCTAGGATTTTATGGCAGTGCTTTATATTTGCAAGCCGAGTGGGCTTTGATTGCAGGTGATTTGAGTGAAGCGGTATTGAAGTTAGAAAAAGCAAAGTTAGCCGTCACCGCCATAACAGATTCTTCTCCCTTGAGCATGATACATAAAATTGAATTTTATTATTATGCTGCATATTTGGGTGCGCGGCACACATACCAGACATCTCCAGAGTTAGCCGATGCTGTAATAGCGCGTCTGGACGATATGATTACCGCGATTGAGGATGAAAGAGAAGCCATTGTGGCCACACGTAGGGGCCAGCATACCTTGATGGCATTTTATGGTTTTAAAGCAGAAGTTTTACAGAAACTGGGGCGTGATGCGCAGGCAAAAAATACTGTGCGGGCGGCATTCCAGCAACTTGATTTAAATTATGAAAATATGGATCCGGCTTTGTTGATTTTAACGCAACAAATGGCAAGTGCTGCAGCAGATACAACTTTGGCTGCAACTCTTGGAAATCGGCTTCAGGAAAGAGGATTATAGCCTAAGCGATAGGGGGTCTTGTCGAATGGGTGTGAGTTTTTTTGAGTGTGTTTAATCATTTAAGGAGGATATTATGGAAAACACCCCATGGAACGACAGAGCAAACAAATGCACAATGTTTCACATTATTGATTTCTCAGATAGTGGCGAGATACGTGTTTTCAGGGAAACAGTTCCCGGAGTGATGGACAAAAAGCAGGTAACTAATCATCTAAAAAACATACAGCCAGTGTATGGGCCAACCAATCCAAAAGATGACCCCTTGTTCATTGATGCGAATGGGTATTGCCGGCTGGTTTTTGCTTTTGATAAATTGAAGCCTAATTGCCTGTTTCATAAAACATGGCCGTTTTCATTGAAGCATAGAGGCGAAGGTGGAGATGCTAGCCCAGAGTTTGATTGTCTGGAGACAATATCGCGGGGTGATATGGGGTATTCAGGCAATGAAGCTGCTATCAGTGCTTTTTTCATTGATGATAAAAATTCTAAGGTAGACCCCTATCTTATCCCATATAATCTGTTTGCGCATTTCTCGCAGGATGCGAGTGATGAAAATGCTTATGTCACTAGTGTCACTATTGACCCAAGTATTAAGAACAACAACGGTTAGTAGCTAATGGCCGAAGTCAATAACTTTCGGATGGCGCATCAACAAGTTCTCAGCTTGCTGAGAGCCGGTGCACTAGAGCAGGCGGAGAAGGAATATCTCCGCCTGGAACTAGATGATGTGCACGGTGATGAAGATATATTGGCTCTTGGTGGCCGAATTTTAAAAAGTAAGGCGCTGGAGCGAACGGGTAATGAGCGCCGGAAATTAGCGTTGGAAGCTGGCGAGAAATACGACAGTGCCTACGCTGAAACTGGTGGCACTTATACAGGTATAAACACTGCCGCATTGTATCTGGTGGGAGGGAAAAGAGATGCAGCGCGGGCATTGGCAATTGATATTCTGAGCAAATTGCAAAATCAGATCCCTCAACCAGGTGAAGAAGCCTATTATCATATGGCAACCGTTGCAGAGGCTAACTTAATCTTGGGTGATATAACTCAGGCGCAGGATTGCTTCGCAGATGCTATCCAGCTTGATCCTCATAATTTTCCAGCTCATGCGACGACATTATACCAGTTTGAAATGCTACTTGATGCTTTGCAGGCTGATAACGCTTGGCTCGATACACAGCGCCCCCCCGCGGCTTTGCATTATGCGGGACATATTTTTGGCCTTGCAGACGGTATACGAGCGCTTGAAGGGCAGCATCGATATGCGTTGGAGTTCTCATTGCAAGAGCGGGTTGCTCACGAAAAGGTAGGGTTTGCTTACGGTGCACTGGCGGCTGGGTCAGATATTTTGATTGCTGAAAGAATGCTAATTGACGGCGCAGAACTACATGTTGTTCTACCTTGCCCCGATGAGCTGTATATTAAAACATCTGTTGCACCGTATGGTGCAGATTGGATCAAACGTTTTCATGCCTGTAAGGAACAGGCAACTAGCGTGCGGTATATTTCCTATGATCCAAAGCTGACAGATGATTTACGGGTCGCTTTTGCTAGCGAGCTTGCTATGGGTTTGGCCAGTTTGCATGCGCAGGCCTTAGCCACGGAAGCTGTGCAGCTTTTGATATGGGATAACCAAATTCCCCAAGCAGAAGCTGGAACCGCCCGTGACGCCATTTTGTGGGGGAAAAGTAACAGACGCCAACTTGTTGTACCCTATCCGGTCAAGCGTGAACGGATAACGCCGAGCCTTGAAGGAGATACACTTGAAAAACGGCGCGGGTTAAAAGCAATGTTGTTTGCTGATGTTCGTGGTTTTGGGGCCCTTAGCGACAGTATGGTGCCTGCATTTATGGATACTGTCCTTGCACCACTTGCCAACCAACTGAAAGTGTTTGGGCACCGTGTGCAGCATCTCAATACTTGGGGGGATGGTTTGTTTGTGGTCTTTTCAAGTGTCGAGGAAGCTGCTGAAGCAGCGATAGAAATGCAGAATTGTTTTCATGATTTTGATTTGAAGGCTGCCGGTTTACCGGAGTTTTTAGCACTGAGAGTTGGGGGCCATTATGGCCCTGTTTATGAAATGAAAGATCCGTTTTTAGGCGGTATGGGGGTGTTTGGAAATGAGGTTTCCTATGCGGCACGGATTGAGCCTCTTACAGTGCCCGGATCTATTTATATAAGTGAAGCCTTTGCGTGCGCTTTAGCAGTGAACGCAGCCGATAAATTTCGTTCGGAAAGTGTGGGGAAAATGAACCCGCGTAAAGGGTCTGAGCCTATCAAGCTTTTTAGTTTGAGAAAAATCTAAACTAGCAAACCCTGATTTATAGATCCGTATTGTAATAAAGGTTTATCCAAAAGACATATCCTTTAAGGCTTCTGGCATTAAAATAGTAAGCTCGCTACCTTTGCGGCTAATAAAGCCGTCTTTCTCAAGTTCATTCACTGTTCGGGATACGGTTTCGCGGGTGTTGTTAAGTTGCCGTGCCATTGCCGACATGGATGGCATTTTGTCAATTTTGGAGTGAGGGCTATCCTTTATTGGATGGGCTTGGCGTAATAACTCTGCATAAACGCGGCCTTTTGAAGAGAAGGCAGCAAGTTCAAACATGCGCTGGGTTGTTTTTTCCACGCGTTCCACCAGCAATTTAGCGACTTGGACTCCGATACTGCCATGGCGTTGCATCAAGTCTAGAAAGGCTTGTTCACTAAACATGGCAACAGTAACTTCGCTAGCAGCTATGATTGTCGCAGTGCGGGCGTGGGCACCAAGGGCTGTCATTTCGCCG